>Ga0272441_10004787_pt1 | contig 24078 bp, 15 predicted proteins | sample SSMProp6N_FD_193582 | JGI IMG/M metagenome (GOLD analysis project Ga0272441, IMG submission 193582) | Marine sediment archaeal communities from Little Sippewissett salt marsh, Falmouth, MA, United States - SSM-Prop-6N | ecosystem: Environmental > Aquatic > Marine > Wetlands > Sediment ...
GTCACTGGAGATCGAATCGGTCTGGCTGGAGGTCCCGTCGCCCTGAGAAGCACAAAACGCCAGACCCCCTTTGTGTGTGGCGTGAGCGGCCTCTGATGCACCGCGATCAGAGGCCGCTTGATCTTGCCCCCCTAGAGCAAGTCCATGGCTGCGGAAACGGAGACATCGAACGACCATCCGAGATCGCCGGTCTCGTGGGTCAGCGCAACCTCGAGCAGGATGTCGACTCCTGCGACGTCAAACCCAATCGCGATCCCTGCTGCGTGACTCACGTTTACCGCGAGTGAGGGATCGGCGGGATTCACGCGCTGCATCGCATAGTCGGCAAACAGCGTGCTGTCCTCGCTCAGTTCATACTCATAGCCCAGCGAGGCATTCAGCGTGTTCTCGGTCATCAGATCGAACGGGCCGGAGTAACTTGCATGGAAGGCGAGCTGATCGCTTGGTCCCATGGCAAATGCCGCATCTGCAGACGCTCCGACCACGACGTTTTGAGCTCCGGCGTAGGGATCGAGGATCTCGTATCCGACACCCACCTGAAGGGCCCAACCACATCGGCGCTCGTCTCCGGTCATCAGGATGATTTCTTCGATGCTGAGCAGGGCACGTGCGTCGAGTTCGACACCGGCAACGCCCTCGATGAGCGCTTCGATCTCCGAGACGAGGTCCTGGAGTTCTTCAACCTCGGCTTCGCGCCCAATGGATCCTGCGATTGCCAGGAGAACGTCACTGGACAGCGGATCTCCGATGGCATCGAGGTCCAGAAGCTCGTCTTCGATCGCGAACGCCTTGGCCATCGGCGTAACGTCGGAGAATCGCCCCAGCCCCGCGCCGATCAACACATCAGCGCCGGGCCGCAATTGGCCGGTCGCCAAGGAGGCCTGCAATCCTCCGAATGCGAACAGCAAGCCCTCGCTATAGGGGTAGTATCGGAACGTTGCGGAGCCCTGACCAAGCCAGCCCGTGGGAACGAATGCATTCAGTTCCAACTCCCCGTATGCGCCGATCGTAAAGCCGTAGTTCGGCGAGTCATAGAGCTGGTAGTAATCGGCTCCGAAGCGGCCGGAATTCACATCTACGACGCCTGCAGTGTTTGCGTCGTCGTAATATCGGTACCCGAAGGAAAGCCGCGCATCGGTCAGCGCAGTCTCCGGAGCGCTGTAGTCACAGACGGATAGCGCACTTGCTGTGAGCCCTGCGAGCAACAACAGACAATAGACAATCCCCATCTTCTTCACTAGACATCCCCCTCCTCGATAACAGTTCTGTGTCCACAGTGTAGTCAGGATCACATGCGCTGTGAAGCGCATCCGAGAGCCATATTTCGTTGGTCGGGTTCCGGAGATCCGACTAGAATGGTTCATCGAGGGGGTGGCAGTGGAGTGTTTCTTCCAACGCCTGTGGCTTGGCTCAAGAAGATCCTAGCGATTCTGAAGTCCGATCTCTCGCCGAATCAGATCGGTCTGGCGTTTGCACTGGGTGTGTTCGCAGGACTCCCGCCCATGGGGTTGCACGTCGCGATTCCATGTACGTTGGCGTTGCTCATCCGCTGCTCCTTCCGCGCTTTCTTGATTTCCATGGGGCTGTTCAAACTGCTCTCCCTTGCGCTGGCTCAGGGGGCATTCTCGATCGGCCGGTGGTTGCTGGATGCGAATCGCGGGTTGGATGCATTTTGGCGCTGGCTGACGCACTTGCCTGTGCTGGCACCGATGGGCTACGAGCGCTACCTGCTGCTGGGAGGCATCGCGCTCTCCCTCGCACTTTCCGTGCCAACCTTCTTCCTCATTCGGTTTCTTGTCGCTCGGTATCGCGTGTCCTTTGCACGGTGGGTCGCGCGTTGGCGGATCTCGGCGCGGCTGAGGGGAAGCCGCATGATGGGCGTCCTTCGGCGTCTGTTTGCAGGCGGAGAAGCCAAGTACCTTGCGCCTGCATCTCGATGGGGAATCTTCCGGATCGTGCGCAAGGAAATGCTGATTGGGATTCCGATTCTCTATGCGGTCTGCTATCTGCTTGCTGCGCTGATCGTTCCGTTCCTTGCTGCGGATGCAACGACATCGGCTGCAAGCTGGGTCGTGGGAACAGACGTTGCCATCGAAGACGCTTCCTTCAATCTGTTCTCCGGAACGCTGGGAGTACAGGTACTGTCCATCCAGGATCCGCGGCAACAGGATGAGAACCTTGTCGCGATTCCCGAAGTATCCATCAACCTGGGCCTGGTGCCCTTGCTCTCCGGCCGCGTTGTGTTCGATCGCGTTGCGATTGCTGATGTCAGCCTTCATGTGAAGCGAGAGCTGGACGGAACGCTCAATGTCGACAACGTGTCTACTGGCTGGGATGCGACGGGCTATCTCGAATGGGCCGGACGTTATGCCGATCGTGTGGATTGGCTCGGGCTTCTCCGAAACCTGTTGGACTACCTCGCGGCGTGGCAGCCTCCTCCGCCTCGCGAGGATCCGTACGCGAGGTTTGCGGGGAGAAGGGATTTTGCGGACTTCAAGCCTCCGTTTGCTGTACGGCGGATCGAGATTGGGCGCGTACTGATCTCGCTTGCGGATGAACGTTCGATCTCGGGAAACCGCGGGCTTCCACCGCTGACCCTCTTCGAGGTGGAAATCTCGAATTTCGCCTACCCCGGAACACTGAGCGACGCGCCCGTAACGATTGCCCTGCGCGGCAGATTCGGCGATGATCCGAACTCCGGCTTTGCGCTCTCCGCCACGTTCGAGTCAAGACAGGACCGAAGCACCTCGACATTCTCGTTCGAGGCGACGCGAGTAGACCTTGTGCCCATCGCAGAGCTTTACGAAACCACGGTGCCCGTGCGATGGGTCTCTGGACTCGTCACCCTGTCTGGGGCTCTCAAGCTGGACGGGAATGCCGCGGATGGCGAAGTCTCCTTCCTGCTGGAGGACCTTGAGCTTGAAGCGCACGCGCAACGTCCCCTTTTTGGCCTTTCGGTGTCGGCATCGGATCAGGTGATCGAAGGAATCAACCGCTATGCGAGAGAAGCACCGATTGTCTTTGCCGCGGACATCGACGGCACGGGGAAATCGCCCACGCTGGAGTGGGAAGCCGCTGTGCTGGAAATCGCTCGTGAAGGGCTGCTGATGCTGGGGAGGCGCGAATTGGATGGACTCATCGGGCAATTGGGGGCTCGTGTCGATGATCTCGGAGTGGATGCTTCGGCGATCGATCCTCGCTTTGCCGCCATCCAGCAGCACGCGCAGACCGTGGCACGAGATGCGATCGACGAAACCGCAAGCGGCGTGCTCGGCGAGATCGCATCCAGCCTACTCGGTACGGATGAGCCTACGCAGACCGAGTCTGGAACGAATCCGGCAGTCCCCACACTGCTGGACCGTCTGTTCCGCTCTCTTGACACAGAGGACGACGTAGAGACGCAAGCGCCATAGCATCTTGGTGCCACGGAACCTGGAAATTTCGTTGCTAGGACGCTTTGGCGCTTGTGCTGACAGAGAGCGAGGAGCGCAAGATCGTCGCCCGAGAGATTCGACGCACCCCGGATCAGATCAAGATCCTACACGTCTTCCGATGACGGATTATGCCCTGAGGCTTCCAGGGAATTGGTAGTCCCTTGACATTCGCCTGGAAGGTGCTATACTGCTCACTTCCGCATACACCTCGTGTGTGCATTGGTGTCGGTATCGTCTCCAAATCGGTCTGAAATCGTCGTAGGGTCGGATTCGAGGGTACATCTTTCATCCGGGGGAAGCGTGTTGCTCGCTTCCGTATCACTTCTCTAGTCGTCGGTGAGTGAACCATTGGCTGCGTGTTCGTTACCTATAGGTGAACGATCCTGAGTCGGCTTCGCTGTGCGCAGGCGAACTCGGCACAAGTTCGCGGTCGACGGAAGATTGACTGCCTGGAACAAAGGAGGATCCCATGGAAGTGACATCGTTTGGCAAGTGCCCTTCCATTCGGGAGGGATCGGCTACGAAGACGTCGGGTGGCTGCTTTCGAGCTTCAACTCCGAGAAGGAGGATCCATGTTTGATCTACACAACGCACAAGAGATCGCGAAGCATCGTTACGAGACGGCGCTATCGCAGATTCGTCAGACACAGGAATACAACCGTGGGGTCCTGCAGCAGCGCACGCGTGGCGAGCTGCAGCGACTCGTCGAACAGGGTGTGCGCCGAGGATTCAGCCTTGGCGACATCAAGCACGAGATGATCGTTGCGCTCCGTTACGCGAAGCGCAACTAGCTCAGCGGGGCCGGCGGATGTCGGCCCCTTTCCTCTCTCTACTCATTCATGCACTCTTGCCCAACCCCTCTTGGAATCGTATGCTTGGCTATTCATAGGAAACATGGATTGATGGGGGGCTCGGGTGGCGTACGCCATGGGGCAAATCTCGCTCACAGTCCATAAGGAGTACGACGCATGAAAGTTCTTGTCACCGGACTCTTCGAGATGGCTGCATTGCATGCCATTCGCCGCTTTGGGCAGATGGGCTACGAGGTCCATGTCGCTGAAGGACATCGTTTAGCATTCTCGGGCTTCTCGAAATACGTGAAGAAACGAATCCGGGTTCCGAACATGCGCTACCATCCGGAGGAGTACACCGAAGCGATTGTGTCTCTGCTGGAAACCGGGGCCTACGACTACTACTTTCCGTCCTACGAGGAGATCATCCCCATCAGCAAGTATCGGGATCGAGTTCTTGCCGCCACCAAGAGCGTGATTCCGACCACGGATGTGTTGATGACGTTGCACGACAAGCGACGCCTCGAGGCGATGGCTCACGAGATCGGCATTGACTCACCCAAGACCCATTATCCGGAATCTTCCGACGATGCCCGCAGAATGATGGCCGAAGTAGAACTACCGGCTGTGATCAAGATGCGCAAGACCTCGGGCGCTGCAGGATTCCGGAAGATCTACAAGCGCGACGTGTTCGAGAAGGCCTACTTCGAAGTTGTACGGATCAACAAGCTCAAGGAAGACGATCTGCCGATGATCCAGCAACTCGTGGAGGGACCGACGACCTGTACGCTTCATCTGTGTAACCAGGGAGAGGTTCTTGGCGAGGTCATGTATCAAGGTATCCGAACAATGCCTCGGTCGGGTGGCACGACAGTCTTCCGAGAGAGCATTGAGGATCCGGCATGCGTTGAAGCTGCCGCGAAAATCGTCAAGCACCTGGACTTCTCCGGTCTGTGCGGTTTCGATTTCATTTTGGATGAAGTCACGGGTAGACCGTTCCTGGTAGACGGGAACTGCCGTATCACACCTGCGGTGACGATGGCCTATCACGGAGGCGTCGATCTGATCGAAGCATGGATCCGAGTTGCGAGCGGCGGTGAGGCTGTGGCCATGCCGCCTGCGAGGATCGGTGTGCGAACGAAGATGCAGTTCGCCGACTTCGTCTGGCTGTTGGAGAGCTACTTCGGGAGCTTCAAGGATTGGCGTGGGGAGCACAGGCTTCGCAAGCAGTGGTGGCACGACAAGAACTTCCACTACGATATTCACGACCGACGGGATCCGATGCCGAACATCATGATCTGGTTCTACATCGTCACCAATTGCTGGAAGCTGATCTTCACGGATTTCGACTCCGCGCAGCTTTTCATTTTCCACAACCAATACGTGGGGGAGTAGAACCGCTAGGGAGCTTTGTCCCAGAGAACAACGGCGCCGCGATTCAGAAGTTGTTGGATCGCGGCGTTTGCATTGGAGTCGACGGCCCAATCGACCGGGATTCCGCGGAGATCGATCTCATCTCCGACCCCTAGTGCCGCATTATCGCGTAGCGGATCGAGATTCTGCACCTGCGTGTGAGACAATCCGAGGACCTCGATCTCGTGCATGTCACGCACAATCGAGACATCCTCCACCTCGTTTTCATCGAGCCAAAGCTCCTCCAGTTGGCGCATGTCGGCAAGCGGACTCACATCCCTGATGCGGTTACCCCAAAGGCTCAGCCGCCGAAGATGGATCAGCTCTCTGAGGGGGGCAATGTCGGTGATTTTGTTCCCTCCGAGCCCGAGCCCCTCTAGCTGCGTGAGTTCTGCGAGCGGCGAGACATCCTGAATCGCATTCCCTCCAAGGCTCAGCTTCTTTAGGCGTTTCATTTCGCGCAGGAATGCAATCTCCGAGATTCCCGTGTTCGGCAAGCCGAGCCACTCCAGCTTCTCGAGAGTTCGTAGGGCTTCGGGATTCGACACGGGATTGCCGCCAAGCCCCAGCTCTTGCAGCATCGTGAGTCCCGCCAGCGGCTGAACGTCATGAATTCCGGAGTTCCAGAGTCCCAGCCATTTCAGTCTTGTCAGATGGGTGAATGGAGACGCGCTCTCGATGAAGTTGAAGTCAAGGTCCAAGTGCGTGAGCCGTGTGAGTTCCGCAAGTGGCGCGGCATCCGAGATGTGATTGCTCCTCAGGATTGCCGTCTCCAGTTGGCGTAGTGCACGTAGCGGAGAGAGGTCCTCGATCCGATTGTCCGTCAAATCAAGCGTCTTCAGGAAACGAAAGGCCTCAAGCCCGTCGAGACTCGCGATGGTTCTGTCCGGGGCAATCAGCGCACGAAGTCTCAGCGTATCGAAGCAGCGGATCGAGCGAGATTGGATGGACAACGCATCGCGGACGGCCAGCTCGAGTTGAGGGTCGGCAAGCGTGACGGGTTGAAGCATGATCCAGCCGAGAGCGAGCAATGCAGCAACGGCAATGCAGGCGATCCACCTCATGTGTCCCCCTCGCGAATAACAGAGTGTAACGGGTTCAGTGTGGCGGTAACACGTAGGCGCCTCGCTAAGGGCTGTCCGGTGCGAGGATCTCGATCTCAGCGCGCTTCGTAAGATCGATGTTCGTACCGCCGATGATCAACCGATCGCGTCCGGGGGCAAGCGTTGCCGTGTCGATGGAGTACGCATAGCTGTTTGTCTCTTGGTTGTAGGAGATGTGTGAGAATCGGACGAACTGAGGCGACCCGCCCCCCTCCGGGAGTTTCATCACGGTGCAGGAGAACACGAGCCGATCCAGCGGAGCGCGCACAGGCTCCAAGTCCAGCGTGAACGGGTGCGAAATGGGATGGCCTTGGACGTAGATGCGCTGTGTGGGAAGGACACTGCCTTCATCGGCGATGCTGCCGCCACCACCTGCAAAGGCAGCATCCGCAAGCGTTTCGGCCTCTTGACCGAGAATAAACGTGGCGATTGGAGCTTGCTGAATCCAGAGCGCAATGACTTCGAGGACGTCCCCCGGTGCGATGAGTCGTGGAATGGACGTCTCGCTAGGCATGTGCACGGAGAGACGTCCTTGTGCAGCGTGCATGCTCACGGAGATGCCAAGCTGAGCTGTCGTGAAATGTCGGGCGGTGAGGAAGTCGTTGGGGAGCACGAGCACGCTGTCGAGTGCATCGTTGCAGTGAAGCTGCCAGGCAAACAAGCCGTCCTCGAAGCGCCTGCATAGAAACAGTAAGCACCCACGTTGCCTCCGCCGTGCTTGCTACAGGGATCGACCCCAAAGCAGCGTCAAGCAGTACCCCCTCGGAAGCACTCCATGTGCACTCGATGAGATGGCCCCGGAACAGTACTGTATCTGCCCCTGCGGTCGCACCGCCTAGGGCGAGGATAGCGATCCATCCAAGGAGGAAGTGTCTGCGCATGGTCGGCTCCAGCAATCGGGGCGCGGATCGATTCTCTCGGTCCGCGCCCGATTCATGGACACTGCTAGATCAGCGCCCTCTACTCCGCGATTTCAATTTGATACTGGAGAGAGCGTCCATCGTCTGAGCCCAAGAACACATCGTAAATGCCGGGCTCCCAACCTGCCGTATCCAGATCGAATGTGTACGAAGCGAGTTCGCCATCGTACGTCATGACTCCAAAGGCCACGATTTCCGGTGTGCCGTCCTCGAGTGTCCGGCAGACCGAGTACGAAACCAACGCGTCCTCCACGACTTCTCCGGTCACAGGATGCACCAATTGCAGCGACAACGGGATCAGATCGCCGACAACGTGAAGCGGCATCTCCTCGGCGCCCCCTCCTCCTCCTGCCGACTCGCCCACACCATAACCCACGAGTTGGACCAAGAACGTGTCGTAGTCGCCACCCGAAAGCATGAGTGCTCGGTTCACGGCGGCTGCACCATAGATTTCGATCAGTTCGGCGGCTTCCGCATAGTCGAAACCGAACGCATTCTGGAGATCCACCGCAACGAGAGCCTCTCTTCCGGAAAGGTAGAACCCTAACAGCAAGGAGTAGTCGATCGCGTCGAGTGCCGAAAGACCGTGCGCGTCCATGTAAGCGATGATCGCGTCCGAGACTTCCGGAAGAATCGGGAAGATTGCGACTTGGCCGACCGTATCGGGTCCATCTTCTCCCCAGTAGTTGAACGTGGCATCTAGCATGTTGTCGCCGTCGTTGACGACAATCCCGTAGATGTCGTTCCAGTTGATGTGAATGGTCGATGCATCGATGCCTGTGCCAACGGTGACCGAACCGTTGATCGTGAAACCCTGACGAAGGCGCCCCAGGAGAACGGAGGGTACGCCAAGTGCTATGTCCCCATTCAATGTTGTGTGTGCTGCGGAACCGCTTTGGCTGACGATGCTGACAGCGTCCGTAATGGGTTCGTCTGTAGCGTAGGTTCCGTGGCGTACTTCAATCGTGTCGGTTCCAGAGAGGTCGTTCGCAGCCGCAATGGCAGCATCGAGGTACCCTCCGAGCGGAGGCAGCCCGATGTCGTCGACGACAAAGAGCATCGGCGATACGAGTTGAACGCCGGCGACCCCCGCGTTCTCATCGGGATCGATGCCAAGCCACGGGCTGAAGATGACGTTCGTGCTCACGGAGTCACCTGATCCGGTTCCTTCGCCGGATGGGCCGTCATTGTCGCCCCACCAGTTGAGCGTAGCGTCCACCGGTGCGCCGATCCCGTCCATCACCGACAGGCCCTGCTGTCCGCTGCCAGTGATGCTGTTGTAGTGGATCTCGACATCCGATGGGAACGGAATGCCGTAGCTTGGCCAGTAGTAGTGGTAGCTCCAAACATCGATTGCGTCGTACACGGAATTCGAGAACACGTTGTACTGAACCGTGATGCCGATGGCCTCGTTGCAGATGTCGAGTGCCCACTCATTGGCTTCCAGCGTGTTGCCCTCTACGACAACGTTGGAGACTGCTCCGGCCCATGAGGGACCGTAGGCTGCTTCAGGGAAGTCGGTGACGCCGATGCCGGTCTCGTTGTCATGCACGTAGTTTCCCTGCACAAGAACGCCACTGGTATCGACAACCATGAGCGCGGTGCCTGCCCACTCGGATCCCGGCCATCCGCAACCGGAAATCTCGTTTCCAGAAATGGTTCCCGACGCTCCGTACCCGATCTGGATTCCGTTCGGAGCCCATGTCACGGGTGCGCCGAGTCCGGGTCCAAGGACGATATTGCTCGAGACAACGGCTGTGCCGCTCATGATGCCAATGCCACCTCGGCTGAACCCCGAGACTGTGTTGCCATCGATGGTTACGTCCGAATCACCGTAAACGATGATGCCGAACGTTTCTTTGCCGTCGATGTTCATGTTCTGAACGGTGTTGTTCGCGATGGTCCCTGCGATGTTTCTCAGCAGCATGCCAGCACTACGATCTGTGGGAACACGGCCGGTTCCATCAACCGTCAAGTCGTGAATGTCGATATTGGCAATGGTAGCTCCGGAGATGTTCCCACTGCCATCATCGGTGCCACCGAAAAGGAATATGACGGGTTCCCACGTGGTACTACCGCTCTCAGCGATTCTGTATTTCGCGGGTGTTGTTGGGGCGACAACCGTTGCACCAGCGCCTGCGCCCGCGATTTCCAGGTCCTTTCCAACGATTACCTGTTCTTGGTACATGCCAATATCGATGTAGAGTGTGCCATCAGCGATCACCGCATCGAGACCCAGCGCGATGGTGGCAAAAGGCTCGTTCATGCTGCCGATCGCTTCATGTACCTTGTTGAGGCCTGTTGCGGCATTGACGAAGACGTGGCTTCGATTTCCCACAGCGTGACCGCCAGCAGCGTCTCGACGATCAAGAACGTATCCTTCGCCATTTGCCGCAGACACCGCAAGAACGCTGGCGACATAGTCGGGATCGTAACTCGCGGAGTTCCAAACGATGTCCCATTCGTTGTGCACGGTAGACCAGCTGTTGCCGCTCATCGTGCGATTGTCGGCATCCGCCTGGCTCGACGTGTAGTTCATGATGCCGCCCTTGGTGTTGTAGACGACATTGTCTGTGATCGCTGCGACATTCCCGTAGCGGACGACAATGCCGTTACGAGTGTTGTACACAGTGTTCCCATCGATTGTGATCCCCGTTGTTGAGTTGCTATCTACGGTGATCGCGCGGGCGCCCCAGGTTTTCATCTCGCCAGGTTGAAGCGGTGTATGGATCACGTTGTTCTGAACCTGAATCCCCGACAGGCCTGACCCCATGACGCGAATCAAGCTGTCTGCCGTTTCCGGGCTGGCGTAGCCGTTTTCAAGTACGTGTGTCCAAGTAATGTCTAGACCTTGGAGGGTCACGCTGCTCGAAGCGATCTCGATCACCGAAAGCGCATTCGTGTTCGTTCCCTGAAACGACGCGCCACCGCCAATGGGGCCAGAGATTGTAACGCCCCTGTCGATGACAATGGTTTGGTCGACCAAGTACGTGCCTGCCAGGACCTGGATTAGGTCACCCGCTGCCGCATTATCGATTGCTGTCTGCAGATCGGAGTAATCTCCTCCACCGGACGCATCCACGACGATCGTTGCCGCAGAGGCACCCATAGAGATCATCACACAGACTGTCAAAGCGAGAGCTCTTCTCATGTGTTCCTCCTTGGAAGCCTACAACTGGGAAGGCGTTCTACTGTTTCGCAGGTTGGCAGATTGCTGGATCGAGAGCGCGTGTTCGAGCGCCGTGCGCTTGACCACACCCATTTCGACAAGCAACCTACCGAGAGGCTCTCGCGTCGTCAGCTTACGCTGACGGGCAAGCGCGAGATTGAGTTGCGCGTCCGTAAGGACTCCAATTGAGATCAGGATTGCGCCGAGCGGTGGCTTGGGATGCCACCGATGTCCGTGCAGAGAACCTGACTGATCAACGGTTCGCAGCGATCTCTCTTGCGACTTGTGTACCGCCTCTTTGGGATCCGCAGCAGTTCGCGTCATCTATCTCCCAGATGTATACGCTCGTGAGACACGCAAAAAGGGAACCGCATCACACGACGCGATTCCCGTTTCACAGACAGTCTCTCGAGCCACCGATGTACCATCCTCCACTCCGGCAGCTCGACCGACCACAAAGGAGGTCTCGTAAGCTTTGTGTCCCCAGCTTTCGCCAGGTTTACCCTTCTCGGAGCATTCTCCAACAAGCGCAGATGCGCTACAGTTCTACTATTATGATTCTATCGCACAATGCAGGAAGCGTCAAGAGAACCCATGAAACGCAGACAGCACGGAACGAAGGACGAAGCCGATAAACGCACAGCGAGTTAATTAACGGCACGTACGTTAAGTAGTGGGCGAGGAGATTGCATCGATCCGATAGAATCGGAGAGCCATCCTATTGAATCCTTGTGGAAGTGGCGCTAGTCTTCTATGGTGCAGTGTCAGAGGTACCTCGCACTGGAGGCCTGCAATTGCATCGAAAGGATTCAGCGTACAGGGGAGGTGAGGCAAGTGGCTTCTCCCAAACACCTCGTGCTTGACGAGGATGTGCACCGAGCGCTGCGAAAGCGCAAAGCCGAAACCGGGCTGAATGTGAGAGTCATCGGCAACTGCGCGCTTCGCGCTACATTAGAGGGTCCGTTGCTCTCGGAAGCCATCGGGCAACTGCTCGTTGACAAAGGGGCATTGACAGACAAGGAGTTCCAGGCAATCCGGGAAGAAGCGATGGGTGGCATCTGCTCCGAAGCCCGCAATGTAGATCATCTTGTCCGACCGACGAAGCGTGCTACGGTCACGACGGGAAGCTGGGAAATCCGAGAACTGGTGCTCGATTTGGAGGAGAGCTATCAGGTGGTCGAAGCATGGGTCAAGGATCGTCGCCTGCGTCCGATCACACTTCACCGACACGAGGGAGACGAGTACTTGGTCGTTCTTGCGGGAGCCATCATGGCGACGATTGACCTCGAGGCGCGGATTGTCAAGGCGCCGGACAATCTCCTGCTACCCGGAGGAGCTTTTCACTCGATTACCCCGCTTGCCAAGGAAACACGACTGATTGGCGTGCTCTCCTCACCGGAAATGGGATTCCATGTCGCGAATGGCAAATCCTAGACGCTTCCGCCATGCCTCGAAAAGGAAGAGAGGAGAAGAACGGCTCTCGTAGCGTTCCTCTCCCCTGCTTCAGTCAAGGAGGCGATTCTCGATCTGACGCATCACCAGCCTACGGGAAGCGGGAACGATCCGTGATGCCGAACGTCGAATGCAATTCAGACGTTAGTCTGTTTTGATTGTCGAGGATTCCGAGCTATCGGAAGGGACTCATGGCCCCATTTTCGGCGAAACGTATGTCCGACAGGGCGAGCAGCCAACCCAGTTTGAAGACGTGCGGGTGCTGCGGACTAGAGTCCCTGGAAAAGCGAAACGATCGCATGGGTGAGCAGATCGAACGTACGAAGTGGTGTGACCTCGTACCCATGACTGCTCGCACGGACGTATCCGAAGCACGCAACGCGTGGGGATGCTCCCACCGAATACACGGCACTTGCATCCGAGGCTGCACCCTCATAGACCACAGACTGCATCTCTACACCTGCCGCTTTCGAGAGGGTGCACATTTCCTGAAGGAGTTGCTGGTCGTAGGTCGCCATTCGATCGCGGCTCCGAATTCCGAGCCTGCCGTCCAACGCGATGGGGCACTCCGGCACAAGCGGACTTCCGTCGATGGCCACGAAGATGTCCGGGCGCTCTCTCTGTGCGAAGACCTTCGCGCCGAGACATCCGATCTCTTCTTCGACAGTGAACGCCACCAGCGTCGGCGAACGGGGCTGCAACGATTCCCTGCTCATCCGCTCCAGGGCTTCCAGCGTGCATGCAACGGCAAGTCGATTGTCAAACGTCCAGGAGCCGATCCATGGCGATTCCGAATCTCCGAAGACGAACGGCCCGCATACCGAACGATCTGGCACAACCGGCGAGCCGATGCGGATACCTGCAGCTTGAAGCTGTGCCGTCGACTGGGCGGTGAGCACGCGTGCTCCTTCCCAAGTTGCCCCTCGTTCGACAGCGGATCGCGAATGGCCGGAGCCAAAGGACAGCATCCCGCCGATGGTCCTGCGATCGCCAAGGACTGAAACCGGCGTCTCGCCAAGTTTCCAAGGGAACAGGCCCCCGAGTCGTCGGATTTGTAACTCGCCGCCATCTATCGCGGTGACGGTTGCGCCGATCTCGTCGATGTGTGCGGCGTAGCAGATCGAGGGACGATCCATCTCGGATCCACGCAGTTGGATGAAGACGTTCCCGGCTGGATCGATCTGTGGCTCGTGTCCAAGCTCTTCAAGTCGTGCAACGAGGTGTTGCGCCATCGCGGTCTCGTGCCCGGATGGCGAAGGAATTGCCAGGAGTTCCTTGAAAATCTGGAACCCACGATGTCCCACAAGGCGTTTGCTCAATGGGTACCCCTTCGACTAGTTCTCTGCAAGGAACTCGTCGTCGTATTCCTTTTCCAGTTGCAGCTTGTGCCGCTGCTCTTCTTTTGCCAAACCTTCGAACAGCGCACGCGCCTCACCGTTAAGTTCCGCGAGCCGGGTGTAGAGCTTCACCGCGCCCTCTTCGCGCTTCATGGCAAGAATCATGGCTTCTTGGATGTTCATCTTGGGCGTTGCCTCGATGGGAATGAGCAGATCGGACAGGTCTATGCTTCCGACAGTGGGCTCTTGACTAGAAACGATCTCGTCGGGTGTGATTCGAGAAAGCATCTCCACATGGCCGTGCTCCACGCCCGCGAGCTCCGAGAAAAGGCCCTTCACCGCTGGATCCTTGGCCTTCGCCGCCCATTCTTTGTAGAACGCCTCCGCTTCCTTCTCTCCTTCGATAGCAAACGTCAATGCTTTGCGCAACTGATCACTCATGCATGCTCCTCCTGAGCCATGGGTTTGATTCGTCGTCGAAGTGTAGCCTGGACTGGACTTGTTCGCGAGTGCTACTCCTCATCTGTGCTGACGGGCAGGTCGACGAAGAAGCATGTTCGGACATCCGGTTCCGATTGAACACTCAGCCTTCCGTTGTGCTCCTTGACAATGCCGTAGCTGATGGAGAGGCCTAGGCCGGTTCCCTTATCTCTGGACTTAGTTGTGAAGAACGGATCGAAAATGCGTGTGCGGACGTTCTCGGCGATGCCGACGCCGGTATCCTGAATCATCGTTCTCAACCATAGGCCCTCTGGATCCTGGAGCACGTAGGAGCGGATGCGCACGACCTTGTTCTCATCTGCCATGCTGTACTTCTCATTCAGGCTGTCGCGCGCATTGGTCACCAAGTTGATAATGACCTGCTGAATCTGCTGACTACGACAGCGGATCTGAGGGAGGTCTTCGGGGACATCGACGTCGAGTTCGATGAAGTCCTTTCGCAACAGAGACCCAATGAGTGAGAGCGCTGCATCGATGATATCGACAAGACGTGCACGACTGTGCTCTTCCTGATCCTGCCGTGAAAACGAGAGGAGATTGCGCACAATACGTGCCACACGATCTCCTTCTGTCTTGATGCCTTCAGCGAACTCCTTGAGCTTCTCGTTCTCCACACGCCCACTAATCAGCTCTGCGTAGTTGATCATCCCCATGAGAGGGTTGTTGATTTCGTGCGCAACGCCGCTGGCGAGCGTTCCGATGGATTCCAACTTCTGTCTCTGCCTCAACTGTGCTTCGAGCTGCTTGCGTTGGGAGACATCTCGGACAATTGCAAGTACCACACTCATGCCGCGAAGACTCGCCTGCCGCAAGCTGACCTCAACCCAGAACAGCTCTCCGTCCTTCTTTCGAGCGTGCCACTCGAAGAGCTGCGGGATCCCTGCCGCAGCCGCTTGGATCAACCGCAAAGCTTCCTCCTGAACATAGGGCGCAATCCCGGCGCTAAAATCCTCAACCGCCAGCTTGAGGAACTCACGGGGAGTGTACCCGAACATCTCTTCGGTCTTCTGGTTGACTTCCAGAAGATGTCCAGTCTCCGCATTGTGAAGCATGATCGCATCATTCGCAGAATCGAAGATCGTCCGGTAGCTTGCTTCCGATTCGTGGAGCGCAGCCTCCGCGGCTTTTCGCTCCTGGATATCCAATGCAAACACAAACTCGTACTCGACCCCTTGAAAGGCCAGATACTGCGCTGTGAGTTCGACCGGAAGGCGGGCTCCGTTCTCACAGATCAGCTCAGTCTCCCCCGTTTCGGTACCACCTGTTTGCAGGGCCTCCCAGAGGAACGCACGTTGCTCACGCGGGTAGTTGGGCGAAATCTCCCAAACGAACTTCCCCAGGAGGTCTTCCCTTTCATATCCGAGAATTCTGCAGGCGGCCTCGTTGACGAAAACGACCTTGCCGTCCGGTTGAAGCCACAAGATGATGACGTCTGCCGTGTCCATCGAGAACTGCGTGAGTTCGAGCGATCTGGCCATCTGCCTCTGCTCGGTGATGTCGAGCAGCGTGAAGATTTCCCCTTTGGAGAGATCGGCACGGTCGAGGCTTGCGAAGCGCAGATCCACATCGAATGTCGTTCCATCCTTGCGCAACCACTGCGTCTCGACATGTGCGACACCGCGCTTTCGAAGACGGGATTCCATCGCTTGCTGGATGCGTCGGTACTCCTCGTCATTGGGAGCCGTGAGGAGCGGGGATTGGCCGACGAGTTCTTCTGTGGAATAGCCGCTCATCTCGCAAATGCGATCGGAAACCCACTGGATCTTCTGTCCCCGGATCAACCCGATGCCTATGGGAGATGCTTCGAGAATGCCGCGCTGCATGGCTTCCGATTCCCGAAGCTGCTCCTCCGCCGCCCGTCGTTCGGTGATGTCTTGAACGATTACCTGAATGTTCCAAGTTTTGCCATCTTGCTTCATCACTCGTACACGGATCTCGCCATGCCTTACGGTGCCGGATTGCGTTTCCCAGGATGTCTCAAACGGCTCAGGCGTCTTTCCAGATGCGATCAAGCTGAAAGCCTTCACGTACTTCGGCAAATCGCGGGCGCGCACGGGAGGAAGCTTCGAAAAGTGCTTGCCAATGAACGCGGATGATTCGTACCCGGTCATCTGGACGAACGCGTGATTGCAGGACGTGATGATGCCGGCCAGGTTGATCGTGAGGATCCCCATCGGTGAAGTCTCGACAATGGCCCGGTAGCGTCTTTCAGACTCTGCGAGCTGTCGCGCGGCTTCAGTTCGCTCCGTGATATCTTCCAGGGTGCCTTCGTAGTAGAGGATTTCGCCTTGCGAATCTCGAACGACACGTGCATTCTCGCGGATGCGAATACTTGAGCCGTCTTTCCGTTGCCAACTGGACTCAAGCCCGCGAACGATGCCAGAAGCCTCAATTATCTCCTTGAAGCGCGCGCGCGACGATTCAGGATCGTAGCCTTCTTCCTCAAGATTGCGTTTCGCAAGCTCTTCGAGACTGTCGTACCCCAGCAAGTGAACGAGCGCCGGATTCGCTGTGAGGATTCGCCCATCCGGCGTTGTCTGGTAGATTCCAAGTGCTGCATTCTCAAAGAGCGATCGGTATCTCAGCTCGCTGTCCCGGAGAGCCCTCTCGGCCTCCTTCAGATCGAGCACATCCTCAAACGACACCACGAGGCGATCCCCAGGGATTCTGAACGCGCGTATCCGGTATCTGCCAGTGGTATGCCTGTCTGTGTAGGGAAGATCGTCGGTACTGAAGAGCGTGCTGCTGTCAAATGCCTGCAGAAAGGCCCTCGTGAGACCGATGTCTCTTGCTGCCGGCCAGATCTCGTTGAATTCCCTGCCCCGCCATTCGTCCAGCTTGATTCCTGTGAGACGTTCTGCCTCGGGGTTTGCGTCGATGAGAACGAGTCGATTCGGCACGTGATGGCGGTAGATGAACATCCCGACAGGAGTCGATCGGACGATATGCTCCGCCATCTCCAGAGCCTCTTGGGCCTCTTTGATTGCCGTGATATTGTTGGAGATCACCTGAACTCCGATGGGTTCTCCAGAGGCGTCGCGCAACGCTGTGTACGTGCGCTGATACCATCGGATACCGCTTGACCGCTCGACACGATCCTCGTAGGTGTTCCCGGTCTCGGATTCCAGCGCTCGCTCGAAGCGGCGCCGGACCTGAGCCGGGTCCTTGGAGTAGTCCGAGAGCTTCTTACCTAGATAATCTTCTCTCGATCCGCTCAAGCGCTTGACGGCTGTGGCGTTGAGCGCGAGCGTTGTTCCGTCCGGCGCGTGATAGCCAATGCCAATCGGTGCGGACTCGAACAGGAGTCGAAGCCGTGTTTCTTTCTCTTGAATGGCCCGTCTTGCCTCGGTTTGCTCGGAGATATCAACGAGGATCCCGCGCAATCCAACGGCGGTCTCCTCTCGGATGATCGGTGTGGCATGGATGATCGCTGCGAAAGTGGTGCCATCTGCCCGCAATGCGGTGTACTGCGTGCCATGTTGAACGCCACTGGCAAGCACCTTGCCGATGCTCTCCAGTGCGCTCGGGCGCTCGTCCTCCGCGATCATCTCTAGGGCGTTCAGGCCTTGATCGAACTGGGCCTCTGTGTATCCGAAGCGGTCAAATGCCACTTGGTTTGCGAACGTCAGCTTCCCTTCTCTGTCGCACTCAAATACGACTTCAGGGAGCATCTCAGCCAATTCTCTGAATCGCTGCTCCGACAAACGCAGTGCTTGCGTTGCTTGGATGAGGTCCGTGATCTCCGTGCCGATGACGAGTACGAGTTCTTCCCCTGTCTGAGAGAGGTAAGGACGTTCTCGAATCTCGAACGTTCGACCTTTGCTGTCTGTCCATTCGCGAACGATCTCTTTCCGTGTCTCAAGGGTCGAGAGTGTCTTGCATGGAGAGCAAGGTTTGATCGCGCTACGGAAGATCTCGTGGCACTTCCGACCTTCCGGATCTCCGAAGAGTTCACGGAAGCGGCGGTTGGCAAACGTGATCGAGTAGTCGGACGCTTGCAGATAGAGAAACGCAGGCAGGGCTTCCATCATCGATGCGAGGCGCTCCTGCTCGGCTTCGAGTGCCATCGAAGCCTCCTTCGCCTCTGTGATGTCCTGAAGCACGACAAGGATCTGATCTGGCTCTCCGGTTGCGCCTCTGAGAATCGTCCCCATCACGCGAGCCCGAATGACCGTTCCGTCCTTACGGATTACGCGTTTGTCCTGGAGGAACTCAGCTTCTGTGTCTGCAAGAACTCGCTCGATCGTAGCCATGTCCTCGGCGAAATCGTCAGGATGAGTGATCCGCGCGAGACTTAGCTCCGGGAGGTCTTCTTCGGAGTAGCCGATCGTTTCGAGAAACGCTGGGTTGGCCGCAGTCAATCCTCTCCCCTTGGGGTCCGCGATTGCAGTGGGGATTGGACTTGCAGTGAAGAGCGCGCGGAATCGCTGCTCGGATTGCTTGATGGAGATCTCGATGGCGTGCCTGTCAATGGCATGCGCGAGCATGCGCGAGAGTAACTCTGCGGAAAGCGTCCTCTTGGCGATGCAATCCTCTGCGCCGTGGTCGATCGCGTGCTCCGAGAGTTTGGCGTCTGCGGAATCCGTCAGCGCGACGATAGGAATCTCAGGGTAGTGTTTGACGACGGCATCTACTGCATCCAAACCGAAGCGATCCGGCAGCGAAAGATTGAGCAAGACGGCGTCGAAGCTGGAGGTGGCCAAGTAGGCAAGACCACTGTCAAGCGAGGTGCAACTCGTGATGCTCGGTTTGGGAGTGACTGCTTTCGTCAGCAGTTTGCGGATAAGTTGCTCGTCCATGGGGTTGTCTTCCACGAGCAACAGACGAAGTGCCTCAGCCAAATGTCCCCCCGTCTCTCGCCTTGCGGTACTCTCGCTTTTTCTCATACATGTCACGATCTGCGACGACGATGAGATCGTTGAGAGACGGAGCCGCCTTGGGGTCAAATGGGGCAATGCCGATGGATAGGGAGAGTGGTATGCACATCTCAAGCTTGCCGTCCTCAGCTGCCAGTTGATTGTGCAATCTGCTGAGCAGTGAGTCGATGCCTGGGGGGTGGGCTTCGACAGCAAGGGCGACGAACTCATCTCCTCCGAATCGTGCGATGATGTCTGAGTCTCGGAGTGCGCTGTGGAACGAGCGGCCGACGGCCTGGAGCGCGAGATCACCCTGTGCATGTCCATGGGTGTCGTTGATCTCCTTCAAGTCGTTCATGTCCGCAAGGAGAAGGACGGAATCGCGCCCGTTACGGCGAGCCAGTCGAAGGCTTTGATCTGCGAGGAGTCTGAATCCGCGGCGATTGTACAAGCCGGTCAGTGCGTCGCGAAGGGCGAGTTCTTCGATGTCGCTTCGGAACGCATGCCTGAGAACCGCAAAACGGATGGCATGGACGAACAGGTTCGCCTCGAGGTGTCTCTTGATGAGATAATCCTGGGCTCCGCTACGAACTGCGTGCTCTCCGATTTCGACATCTGCATCCCCTGTGAGAATCACGATGGGGACATCGGGTGCCTGCGCACGCAATCGATGGAATCCCTCGAGCCCACGGCTATCCGGGAGAGAGGGATCGAGCAAGATCACATCCACGAGTTTGTCATCGAGTAGTCGGGAGCAGTCTCGGATCTCTCTGACTCGTGTGATCTCGCAGTTCGCGGTACTTGTGGAGATCAATTCCTGGACCTCCAGAGCATCCGCATCGTCACTAACGACGAGTAGGAGCCGGATGGCACTATCCGTCGTATTCATGCACCGCACCCCCTGCAGTCATTCTACGGATATTCGGAGGACACGTCTCCCTCGCCTCGACACACGCCAGGGAAGCTTGGCGCTTCCCCAGGCGCCACGAGCCCCCCAACGCTAACCGGCCCCGCGACGTTCCGCAGTCGTGGCCTATTCCACAGGGCGCTCCACATCCAGCGCGCGCTCGATCACGACTTCGAGCTCTAGCGCTGAGATTGGACGATGAACTGGTAGCCCACGGGTATGGCCGTGCTGAAGCTGTCCGCGGAGACGGTCTGCCATAGGCGAATCCGGATCCATGAACCGACGATGAACGTTCTGCCGTTCGTAAGTTCATCGAAGTAGATGAGTCGACTGTCCGCCCCGCCGACAAACGTCGTTGTCAGGAAATGCCGCTCTTGTCCATCGATGCGAACGGTCAGTTCGATCTGTATTTCGTCACCGCTTCGCAGCTGTGTCGCATCGATCCAGCCCGATACGTCGAACGCGGGCGTTGTCACAATGATGTCCCGGAAATCCGTGGCAGACGTGGCTGTGAACGTGCCCTCGGCGTAGACGTAGATCTTCTTGGTTACCAGCAGGAGATTGCGATCGCTTGTCGTCTCATCGATGGGTGTCACAGGCGGGGTATTGGGCGGTGGAATCGTGGGCGGGGTTTCATCAAGCGGAATCAGATCGGGATCGCCAAGTCTTCGGAGGATTTCCTCAAGCTGCTGCCGGACAATGACCATGTCCGCTTCGAGGTTCCGAATCTCCGGTTTGATGGCATCGCGTGCAACCTCTTCCGGATGGGCTTCCGCGGTTGTGTGATCCGGGCCGAAGCACTGGGTATACGTCGTCCCTTCGCAGACCGTGGGCAGCATGTCGGAAAACGTGTCTCGATCGCCGTAGAGTGCATCGCCCAGCTCTTGGCTGAAGCGGTTCATCGCCCAGATGAAGCAGCACACCTTGTCCTCAAGAATGGCGATCTCGTCGTTGTTCTCCTGAACGATTTCCTCTACCCGGCCGACGGTGGATGCGAGTTCCTCCACGTCTTCTGCCAGGCGGTCGATTGCGTCTCCGTTGCCTGTGACCTCCCCTTCCAAGCGATTCAATCGCGCGACGATCGAGTCCCTGGGAATCCTACGCAGCAGCTCGTAGAGCTCCGCTTCAGTTGCATTGGGCGGGATCTCGATACCGAAGAGCCCGTAGATGAGTGCATCCAGCTTGCGCTCGATCTCGTACTGGAAGAGCATCCCTGCCACGGCGAGGGTGTCGCCTGCGGAATCCGTCAGCGCATCGATGTCTTCCATTGCAGATTCCAAGATGCCTCCAACGAGCGGAATATGCCCGATCCAGATCTTCACCTTATCCCACACGGTCTCCGCAACATCCATGCCGGAGCTCTCGAACAGCGCGCGCAGTTTCGGATGCGTTGTCGGATCTTCAGCAACGGCGAGCGTGGCGTTCGTGTAGGTTGTGACACTTGGCGGCACGTATGAATCCAGACAACCCAGATGATCGGGTGCAAGCGTCAACACCTGCTGGGCCACGGTATCCAGCTCTGCGGTCAGATCATTGAGCACGCCGACGCCGGCTTGGAGCAGCGCTTGCTGATTTGCCTCCTCACAATCGATCTTCGGTAGATCAGCAGCTGCTTGAACTGCAAGGGCACGCTGTGCGGTCACAAACTCAAGAAAACGTTGTCCGCCTGCTTGAGGGAATGGCCCCGGGCAAGCTCCGCCGGCGGTAGCATCCGCTTGAGATGCTGTGTCTCCGGCGAGTTCGAGCTGAAGCAACTCCGTCTCAACACGCTGTAGTGCAGGCGCAAGCTGCGCCTGCACGTAGTTCGTCAGATTCGCGACCTGGGTGGCCAAAGCGTTGATCTCGCTTGTGCACGTGCAGGCTCCTGCGGACGTCGTGGGGTCGGTGTAGGAGAAGTCGGTTGATGTGGCCCCGCTTTGCCCTCCTTGCCCGATAACCGGGATGGTCAGGTTCTGCACGAAGATGCCACATCGAAGGCGAATCCGCAGACTGTCAGAATAGGTGCCGCTAGATCTTGGCGAGAAGATGATCGAAAGCGGTAAGCCGTCTCCAGAGGGGATCGGCATCGGCAGTTCCATGGGCTGTATGGAAAAACCATCGGTCTCCAAAGCATACGCTTCGCCGAATCCGGCGGCTTCCAGATTGCAACTGAACGGATTGGTGTTTGTGAGCGTGTACACGATCGATGTGGACGTGTTCACCGGAATGGAACCGAAGTTAACAGACTCCTGGGCAATGCAGAAGCAAGCCAGGACTGCGACCAAGAGCATGGAAAACCCGAAGCGTCTCAACATGTTGCACCTCCGGAAAACTATGATGCTTGCTGTGAGCATCATAGCACCGTGTTGTGAAGGGAGACAACTCAGTTTGGCGGCATCGGCGAGATCTCTACGGCAGCGACATACACAGCTTGGCGATCTACGTCATATGCCCACTGTGCAAGAAGGAATGACAGATCTGGGACCACGGCTTCGGCGTACATGGATTGACCATTGCAGACCACACGGATCGGTTGCGCAAGGTCGAACATGCGATCGCTGAGGAGGATCCTCAATGCCAACACATGCTGTGTTTCGATCTCAATGGAGTTCCCGTCGACATGTGCGTAGACGGCGGCCGTCGGAAGCTCCCGTCGGAACACTAGAGGGTACTCGGGCAGAACGCCCTGCAACACGAGATGCTCCTCCCCTCGGCGCACCTCCACTTCGATCGGATCGCCCATGCGCTTGGTCTCCATCGCAGTGGAGACTTCCTGCTGCGTGCGCACCGACCGATTGTCGATTCGCACCAGCTTGTCGCCGCTCTTGATCCCGAGTGTACGAGCGATCGTACCCGGCTCAACACCGGACACGACAAACCCCTCTTCTGTTCCACGATATTCGATACCCACACCGAAATGAACGGCCTCAGACTCCCAGCTCAGGTTTAGGTCCTCCACGCGGGTGGGTGAGCCATCGTCATGAATCGAGAGGATCTCGATCCAATCACACCTGCCGGTGGCCTCATGGGCCGTTTTCCAAGCAATCGTCGAACGAGAAGGATCTCGCTCAACCACAGACATGAGTTCGCTGGATCGGTCGCGCTCATAGGCCATGGCGTGAATGAGGTTGTGCGCTGTCGGGTGCAGGGCCCAAAAGACTGAGACGCCCTTCGCCTGCAGTTGCGCGATCAGCGACGCAGCCGAACGGACATACGTCTCGGAGGTTCCATTCGATGCGCAAACCGGCCGCTGATTGAGGTTGGAAGGGTAGCACTGATAAGGGCCGTTCTCTGCACTCGAGACCGCTCCGTAGATCGGGATGAATGCCGCCCAGGGCGTCGGATCGTGAAATGCCATCCAGAATGCTCCGGCAGCGCCATTCGAGAAACCTGCCAGGTAAACTCGATTCTCGTTGATGTTGCAGGTGCGCTTGACCCAATGCAGCATGTCTCGCGTGTTCTGTCGGGATGCCTCCGACCACCAGGGAGCGTCTCGATCTCCATGGGGCATCAAGACAATGAATCCGTCGCGCTGCGCGACAGCCTCCCACATGACTCTGCGAAACAGGAACTGCTCGATGGTGTAGCCTGCCTGCATGACGGACCCGTGCAGACTCACCAGGAGTGGGTGCGGAGTTGCCGGATCGTACGAATCGGGGATGAAGACATGGAAGTACCGGCTGTTCCCGTCCCGGCAAGCCATCTCATGTACCTGCCAACCCGGTTCCTGCACTGGGAAACTTCTGGGACCTGTACGCAGTCGCTCGGCGACGACGAGTGGATCGGGATTGGCGGCCAGGAGCGCATCCATCGATTCCGCGAGCTCCGCATCTGAAGCGGCGGCAAACAGATTCTCCATCAGGTTGTCGAGTTGTGCCGAATCATCGCGCGCACAACCGGTGCCGATGAGCAGCAATCCGGCGACCAGTAGGCTGATCCAAGGTACGCGCGTGATCATATGTCTTCCTCCAGGCACGCTGGCATATGCTAGCGTGCGGGCGTGAACAAGGTGTGAAGGTGGCTCCTTCGCTTCGCTCAGTAGCTTGAGAGAACATCAACGCTTTGTGTGTTCTCTAGGGGCTCCTTCGCATCGCTCAGTAGCTTGAGAGAACACCAACGCTTTGTGTGTTCTCTAGGGGCTCCTTCGCATCGCTCAGTAGCTTGAGAGAACATCAACGCTTTGTGTGTTCTCTAGGGGCTCCTTCGCATCGCTCAG
>Ga0272441_10004788_pt1 | contig 24076 bp, 24 predicted proteins | sample SSMProp6N_FD_193582 | JGI IMG/M metagenome (GOLD analysis project Ga0272441, IMG submission 193582) | Marine sediment archaeal communities from Little Sippewissett salt marsh, Falmouth, MA, United States - SSM-Prop-6N | ecosystem: Environmental > Aquatic > Marine > Wetlands > Sediment ...
GCACGGGAGAGGGCGCGGACCTCTCCGTGATCAGCGTCAATGGTCGAGCGACGGAGGACAGCATCCTCGCGTACGGCATCGTCAAGAACGTGGGTGAGGATCCTTCCCAGGTCGCCAAGGCGATCTTCACCGTGACGCTACCGAGTGGTTACCAGCTGCGCGGCTCGCCTCCATCGATACCTTCGCTTGCTCCGGGAGAAGTCGACGGCGTGGACGGCTGGCTGTCGGTGACCTTCCTCCAGGGCGTCGACGACTACTTCGACGAGCCGCTGCCGGTCGGCGAGTCCATCCACATCGAGCTGGCCTTGGAGATGGCCAGGCCGGACGCGAATACGACGAACGACCTCAGATCGAGGACGATCCCCGTACGGGAGTAATCGATATCCAGAGGGCTGCTCGCCTCGGCGGGCGGCTGAGTCGGCCGATGGGCCATCTCAGCCGTCCGCCTGTTGTCGGACGAGCCCCGTCGCGCCCAGAGGCACGGGTTCCGCTGGGGCGCATTCTCGTGTACGATTGGACGAAGTCCACAGGCTGTGTCGGGGGTTGCGGTGAAGCAAGTGCGCTTGACGATTCGTCTGCTTGTGCTCCTTGTGCCCTTCCTGCTTGTTGGATGCGGATCCGAGCAAGGCCCGGCCGAGTACCTGTTCCGCCAAGCGACAGTCGAAAGCGTTGAGGTGGAGTTCGAAGGCCCCGGTCCGATGGCGGTGAACGCCATCATCAAAGGCACGGTGGCAGAGAGCTGTGCGCAGGTCGACGAGATTCGCCAGGAGTTCGACGAGCGCGCACGGGCGTTCACCCTGACCATCACGACGCGTCGGCCGGTGGACGAGGCGTGTCTCGAGCAAATCACGCCGTTTGAGGCGACGATTCCCTTGCCCCTCGACGAAATGCCTGACGGAGTCTACACGGTGATCGCCAACGGAGTGACGGTCACATTCAGGTTGGAGCGCCCCGCCGAACCGCCGCCGGAGTAGTCCGTTGTCAGGAGGCCGCGTGAGCCCCACCTACTCGATCCAGCTCGATCGATCTCTCGTCGACTCAAGACCCGTGGTCGCGCTGATCTGGGCGAACGAGATCGACCCGCCGAGCGCGACAACCGCTTCGCCGGCCTTCCTTCGCGAGCTTCTCGTCGAGGTAATGTCGACGGGCGAGTCGTTCGTGCCCGAAGAGGTTCGGCGCCGAGTCCGTTTGCTTCTGCGCCACGGCAAGTACCGTCCGAGTGGACGCGGGAAGCCGGCGAGTGAGTTCCTCCTCCGGGCAGCGCTCGGGGACACGTTTCCGCTGATCAACGGCCCCGTTGACGTCAACAACGCGATCAGTCTTCGGTCCGGCCTTCCGGGATCGTTGTTCGATGCCGATCTCACCGGTCCGGAGCTCTTGGTGCGCCGCGGTCGCGTCGGAGAAGCCTACGTGTTCAATCCGTCCGGGCAGACGATCGATTTGGAGGATCTACTCCTTGTCTGTCGGCGAACGGCGGATGGCTGGGAGCCGTGCGGCAATCCGGTGAAGGACTCGATGGCAACGAAGATCGGCGAGACAACCCGATCGATCCTTGCGGTTCTCTACGCGCCGGCGGACGAGCCGGAAGACGCAGTGGCCGGGTGGGCGGAGCGGTACGCCGAGCTGCTGGCGACCCACTGCGGCGCTGCAGAGAGCGGCTTCGAGGTCACGAGCGAGGTCGCTCGTGGCTCCGACTAGCCGGGAGCGGCGAGATGGACGAACGGCGGCGCGGGCGGTACGAGCGGATCTACGAGCAGCTTCGAGAGCTCATCGTCGGGAGGTCACCCAGTCTCGTCGCAGCGATGGCGACGATCTGCGCCGTTCTGCACGCCAAGATGCCGCATCACTTCTGGACCGGCTTCTACCTCGTCCACTCGGAAGGGGAGCTGCACGTCGGGCCGTATCAGGGCCCGCTCGCTTGCCAGGCGCTCCGTAGCGGCGTCTGCGCGGACGCCGTGCGGTCCAAGCGCGCGATCGTCGTCGAGGACGTCGATCGGTATCCGGGGCACGTCGCTTGCGACAGCCGGTCGAAGAGCGAGATCGTCGTTCCCGTGTTGCGCGGGGAGGATGTTGTGGCGGTTCTCGACATCGATTCGGATAAGCTCGGCCAGTTCAGTGACGCGGACGTCGAGCCGCTTCGCAGGATCCTTTCACTCCTCGACCCGCACCTCTAGCTCGCCCTTCGAGGCGGGGACGTCGTACGTCTCGATCAGTCGGAGGATCGCCTTGGTCCCGAATTCGAGCGCGTCGATCGGGACCCGCTCGTCCGCGCCGTGAATCGTCGAGAAGAAGTCGAACCCCTCAGGAAGATTCATCGGCGTGAAGCCGTACGTTTGAATGCCGATCTCGGCGAAGAAACGGGCGTCAGTCGATCCCGGCAGCAGAAGGGGAATCGACACAGCGCTCGGATCGAGCTCCACGAGGATCCTTCCCAGACGGTCGAACAGGCCGTAGTCGGGCGCGAAGGACGCAGGATCGTAAAGGAGAACGTCGAGATCTGCGTCGGAACCGAGGACCGGGCGAAGCTCGTCGAGGAGATCGTCGACGTCGAGGCCGGGCAGGATCCGCGCGTCGAGGCCCAGAGTGATCTCGTTCGGGATCACGTTCGCCTTCTCGCCGCCGCGTACGATCGTTGCGTTGACGGTGTTTCGGAACAGCGCTTCGAGGTCCCTGCCCGGAGCGCCCAGCCGGGAGAGGATCAGCCCGGTCAGCCTGGGGACGAGGAGAAGCCGCAAGAGCGCGCCCCGCGGCCACGGGAGGTGCGCCGCGACGGCTTCGATCATTGCTCGGCCGACGGGCGTGACATGGATTGGGAGGCGCGCTCGATCGAGCGCCGACAGCACCGCTCCCAGCTTCGCCATCGCGCCGCCACGCATCGGCTTGGCCCCGTGGCCCGCGCGGCCACGAATCGTCGCTTCCATCCAGCATGGCTTCTTCTCTGCGACCTGGATCGCGTAGAACCGGCGGCCGGCGATGCTCAGCGGGACGCCTCCGAATTCGCCGATCGCATGGCGCACGTCGGCCAGTTCGTCGGGATGCTCCTCGACGATGAAGCGGGCGCCGTATCGACCTCCGGCCTCCTCGTCCGCCAGGCAGAGGAGGATCACGTCACCGGCGGGCTTGACGCCGAGGTTGATGGCCCGAAGGATCGCCGTCACCATCATCGCGACGCCGCCCTTCATGTCGAGGGCGCCGCGCCCCCAAACCCAACCATCGTGGATGGCACCGTCGAACGGCGGATACGTCCACCGGCGCGGATCCGCTCGGACGACGTCGACGTGGCCGTAGAGGAGGAGCGGCGGCGCCTCCCCACGGCCCGGAACGCGGGCGATCAGATTCGGGCGCGCCGGGTCCCTTGCGACCTTGGTCGTCGAAGCGCCTGCGTCACGCAGGATCTCTTCGATGTAGTCGATGCAGGCTGACTCGTTTCCCGGGGGGTTGCTGGTGTCGAACCGGATGAGTTGAGCGAGAAGGTCGTGGGTCGCCGGCGCATGTTCGGTCATCGTGGATACCTTTCCGGTGGGGCACGGGAAGCGAAGGGGGAGGTGGGTGGGCTCGCGCCGCCTCGCTTCCCGCTGCCCGAGTGAGGCCAGGAGGCTGTGCGGGCACTTCTACCTACACCACAGCGCCCCGCGCGTGTCGTGTACGGCTATTCGTCCGCCTCGTCGACGGCCTCTTCGATCTCCTCGACGATCTGCTCGACTTCGTCGTTGAGTGCATCCAGCTCGTCCTGGAGCCGCGAGAGACGCTCGACGAGAGGCTGGAGCTTCTCGATCAGATCCTTCTTCGAGATGAACGCCATGGGTCCTCCTTTGCTTCGCGATCGATTCTAGCCGCGCCCGGCTTTCTGACAACCGCTCGTGCCTCGTACAATCCTCGCTGCTTAGGCCGGGTCTCGATTGGCGTTCGAGCGAAGGAAGGATCCATGAGGCGAGCGAGCCAGGAGAAGGTCGATCGCATGGAGCGCATGGAAGCGATCGTCCACGGCGTCGTCCAGGGGGTCTTCTTCCGCCGCAACACACGGTTGAGAGCGGAACGACTCGCCCTCGTGGGGACGGTGGCCAACCGTTCCGACGGCACGGTTCACATCGTCGCCGAGGGACCGCGCGACCTGCTGGAGGATCTGGCGGCGTGGCTTCAAGTCGGCCCGGAGACGGCAATCGTCGATCGCGTCGATCTCTCGTGGACGTCTGCAACCGGTTCCTATCGGAGTTTCCGGGTTCTTCGCTAAGGACTCGTCCCCTCTGGCCACTCCAGGAAGGTATTCATTGTCCCTAGTGAATCGATGGATGGCCCCAGCCCGACTGGATACCATCCGACACTGGGATGAGACTTCCACACGTAGGGCAAGAAGCCGGCTTTCGAATCACAGACACACTGCAACCTCGCGGTGACCAGCCGAAGGCGATCGAGCAGCTCGTCGAAGGCGTGAACGCGGGGCTGCCGTTCCAGACGTTGTTGGGCGCAACGGGAACCGGAAAGACCTTCACGATTGCACACGTCATCGCCCAGATCCAGCGGCCGACGCTGGTGATGGCGCACAACAAGACGTTGACCGCCCAGCTGGCGAACGAGTTCCGGGAGCTGTTCCCGGAGAACGCTGTTCACTACTTCGTTTCGTACTACGACTACTACCAGCCGGAGGCGTACATCCCGCAAACGGACACGTACATCGAGAAAGACTCGTCGATCAACGACGAGATCGAGCGTCTTCGCCACGCGGCCACGTGGGCGCTGTTCGAGCGCCGGGACGTGATCATCGTGGCCTCCGTCTCCTGCATCTACGGCCTCGGATCACCCTCGAACTACGTCGACATGTCGCTCTCCTTGAAGAAGGGAGAGCGGTTCGATCGCGACGACGTGATGCGCTCGATGATTGCGCTTCAGTACAACCGGAACGAGATCGGGTTCGAGCGGGGGACGTTCCGCGTCCGCGGAGACACGGTGGAGATCATCCCGGCGTACGAGGAGCGCGTCGTGCGACTCGAGTTCTTCGGCGACGAGATCGATCGGATCGCGATTCTCGATCCGGTCTCGGGCCATCCGATCCGCGAGCAGGACGAGATCACGATCTACCCCGGCTCGCACTTCATCACGCCCGAGGAGCAGATGTCGAAGGCGGTCGAGGGGATCGAGGAGGAACTGGAGGCAAGGCTTGGGCGGCTGCGGGAGGAGGGGCGCCTTCTGGAGGCACAGCGACTGGAGCAGCGCACGCGCTACGACCTCGAGATGATGCAGGAGATGGGTTACTGCTCCGGCATCGAGAACTACTCCCGCCACCTCGACGGGCGTCAGCCGGGGCAGCCGCCGTCGGTTCTGCTCGACTACTTCCCGAGCGACTTCCTCCTCGTCGTTGACGAGTCGCATCAGACCGTGCCGCAGATCCGCGGGATGTATCACGGGGACCGGTCCCGGAAGACGACGCTGGTCGACTTCGGCTTTCGCCTGCCGTCGGCGCTCGACAATCGGCCGCTGACGTTCACCGAGTTCGAGGAGCGGGTGAACCAGGTCATCTTCACCTCGGCGACGCCCGGCCCGTACGAAGCGCGTCACAGCCGGAAGACCGTCGAGCAGATCATCCGTCCAACTGGGCTGGTGGATCCGGAGGTCGTCCTGCATCCGGTCAAGGGGCAGATCGATCACCTCCTCGGCGAGATCCGAACCGTCGTCGGGCGGCAGGAGAGGGTCCTCGTTACGACGCTCACCAAGCGGATGGCGGAAGACCTGACGGAGTATCTGGTCGATCTCGGGATCCGCGCGCGGTATCTCCACTCGGAGATCGACACGCTCGACCGCATCGACATCCTGCGTGAACTGCGGTTGGGCAAGTTCGACGTCCTGGTCGGCATCAACCTGCTGCGCGAGGGCCTCGATCTGCCGGAGGTCTCGCTCGTCGCCGTTCTCGATGCGGACAAGGAGGGGTTCCTGCGGTCCGGGACGTCGCTAATCCAGACGATCGGTCGCGCGGCGCGCAACATTCGAGGGCGGGTCATCCTCTACGCTGACAACCAGACCGACTCAATCCGCCATGCGGTCAGCGAGACGAACCGCCGTCGCGCGATCCAAGTGGCCTACAACGAGAAGCACGGGATCACGCCGAAGACGATCCAACGTGCAGTGACCGACATCGTGCAATCGATGAGGTCGAGCCAGCCGGAGCCCCAAGCCGTCCGCGAGCGGCCGAAGCCGACGTCGCACGTCGAAATGGTGACCCTGCTCAAGGATCTGGAGACGCAGATGTTGGAGGCGGCGAGCCGGCTCGAGTTCGAGCTTGCGGCGAGCCTTCGAGACGAGATCCGGGAAGTGAAGAAGGGGAAATGAACGTCATCCACGTGAAAGGCGCCCGAGAGCACAACCTGAAGAACATCGACGTCGTCCTCCCGCGTGACCAGCTGATCGTGATCACCGGGATCTCCGGGTCTGGGAAGAGCTCGCTTGCGTTCGACACGATCTATGCCGAAGGGCAGCGACGCTACGTCGAGTCTCTGTCAGCGTTCGCGCGGCAGTTCCTGCGTCAGACCGACAAGCCGGACGTCGACTTCATCGAGGGACTCTCTCCGGCGATCTCGATCGACCAGAAGACGAGAAGTCACAACCCACGATCGACCGTCGGCACCGTGACGGAGATCTACGACTACCTGCGGCTTCTCTTCGCCCGCATCGGGCATCCGCACTGTCCCACGTGCGGAGATCCGATCAGCCAGCAATCGGCGGAGCAGATCGTCGATGCGATCATGGGGCTGCCGGAGGGGACGAAGGTTCAGATCCTTGCGCCCGTCGTCCGAGGGCGCAAGGGCGAGTACCGCAAGACGTTCGAGGAGATCCGCCAGGAAGGATTCACCCGCGTCCGGGTGGACGGGGTGACGAAGACCCTCTACGAGGAGATCGAGCTCGCCAAGAACCGGAAGCACACGATCGACATCGTCGTCGATCGTGTGACGGTCGACCGAAGCAAGCGCGGGCGGATTGCCGACTCGGTCGAAACAGCGCTCAAGCACGGAGACGGACTGGCAAGCGTTCTGACCGACGACGGATCGGAACAGCTCTACAGCGAGCACTACGCATGCATCCGGTGCGGAATCAGCTTCGAGGAGCTGTCACCTCGGATGTTCTCGTTCAACGGGCCGTACGGCGCTTGTCCCGAGTGCGGCGGCCTCGGTCATCGCAAAGTGATCGACCCCGAACTTGTCATCGATTCCCGCCTCGGCCTGATGAACGGCGGGCTGATCCCGTTCGCCAACACCTCGAGCAAGTGGTTCGAAGCGCAGATGACGGCGTTGGCCAAGCACCTCAAGCTCGATCCGGAGAAGCCGCTCGGCGACGTGCCGAAGAAGAAGCTCGACGTGATCCTCTACGGGTCCGGCGACACCGAGATCACGTTCCACTACAAGTCGCAGAGCGGCTACGAGAGGGACATCAAGCGGCCGTTCCGCGGGGTTGTCGCGAGTCTGGAGCGATGGTATCGCGAGACGAGCTCCGACTACTGGCGCGGCGAGATGGAGCAGTACCTCGCGACCCTTCCGTGTTCGGTGTGCAACGGCGCGCGACTGAAGCCTGAGGTCCTGGCGGTGACCGTCGGTGGGTTGAACATCCACGAGGTCACCACGCTCTCGATTCGCAAGGCGCTCGACTTCTTCCAGGAACTCAACTTGAGCCAGCGGGAGGCAACGATCGCGGCACAGATCAACAAGGAGATCAAGGCCCGCCTCGGGTTTATGGTTGCCGTGGGTCTCGACTACCTCACCCTCGACCGGCAGGCGGGGACGTTGGCCGGCGGGGAGGCGCAGCGGATCCGGCTGGCGACGCAGATCGGCAGCCAGCTGACCGGCGTGCTCTACGTGCTCGACGAGCCGTCGATCGGGCTCCATCAGCGCGACAACCGCCGCCTGCTGGAGACGCTGAAGGGGCTTCGAGATCTCGGGAACACAGTCATCGTCGTCGAGCACGACGAGGAGACGATTCGCGAGAGCGATCACATTCTCGACTTGGGTCCCGGCGCCGGCGCGCACGGCGGCACGGTCGTCGCGCAGGGGACGCCGGAGGAGGTCGCTGCGTGCGCCGACTCGATCACCGGGCAGTACCTGTCCGGAGGCTTGAGCATCCCGGTCCCGGAGTCGCGGCGGCCGGGGAACGGGAAGAGATTGCGCGTTCTCGGAGCGAGCGAGCACAACCTTCGCGAGATCGACGTGGAGTTCCCACTCGGCTGCTTCACCTGCGTGACGGGCGTCTCCGGGTCGGGCAAGAGCACGTTGATCGAGGAGGTCCTGTACAGGGGTGTGGCGCACGAACTGCATCTGGCCGCTCGCCGGGCGGGAGCGCACCGAGCGATCGAGGGGATCGAGCACATCGACAAGGTGATCGAGATCGATCAGTCGCCGATCGGGAGGACGCCGCGGTCGAATCCGGCGACGTACACGAAGCTGTTTGACGACATCCGCCGGCTCCTGGCGAAGACGCCTGACGCGAAGCTCCGCGGCTACGCGGCGGGGCGCTTCAGCTTCAACGTCAAGGGAGGCCGCTGCGAGGCGTGCCAAGGGCAGGGCCAGGAGAAGATCGAGATGCACTTCCTCCCGGACGTCTACGTCCCGTGCGAAGTGTGTAAAGGGACGCGCTACAACCGGGAGACGCTCCAGGTCCGATACAAAGGTAAGTCGATTGCCGACATCCTGGCGATGTCCGTCGAGGACGCGCTCGCCTTCTTTGAAAACGTGCCGCGGATCCGACGCCGACTGCAGACGTTGTACGACGTCGGGCTGTCGTACATCGAGCTTGGTCAGCCGGCGACGGAGCTTTCGGGCGGCGAGGCGCAGCGGATCAAGCTGGCGAAGGAGCTCTCGAAGCGCTCGACCGGACGGACGCTCTACATCCTCGACGAGCCGACAACGGGACTTCACGCGGCGGACGTGCAGAAGCTGCTCGAGGTCCTGCATCGCCTGGTCGAGGCGGGCAACTCGGTCATCGTGATCGAGCACAACCTCGACGTGGTCAAGACGGCTGATTGGATCGTGGATCTTGGGCCGGAGGGCGGTGACGGAGGCGGCGATGTCGTCGCGGTGGGGACACCGGAGGCGCTGACGTCCGTCAAGGGCTCGCACACCGGCCAGTTCCTGAGTGACGTTCTTCCTGAGTCCGTCCGGGCGGGGTGAAACGGAGAGGAGGGCGGCCCGAGCCGGGCCGCGCCTCAACCGCCTAGTCGCATGTGCTGCCGCCGCCGCTCGCGTTGATCGCGAAGCTGGCGTACGCGGTCGACGACTCGCCGAGGTCGTTGGTGACCGTGAGCGTTACGATGACGAGCCGCTCCACCGACGTGTAGGTGTGCGTCACCGTGGGTTCCGTCGATACCGTGCCGTCGCCGAGATCCCAGACGTAGCTCGTGATCTTGTTGGCGGCTTCTCCCGCTCTCGAGGCGGTGCCGTCGAGCCGAATGGGAACGCCGACCTGACCTCCGCTACAGGAGGGCATTCCCGAGATGACGGCGTACGGCTTCGTGCTCGTGGTTCCGCCGCAGGTCGATCCGTCTCCTCCGCAGCTGCTCGATCCCGGCTGGACGTTCACGCCGACGCGGGTCATCGCCGTCGCGCCGTCGTCATCGGTGAGAGTCAGCGTCACGCTGTAGTAGCCGCCCTCGATGAACGTGTGGTAGACGATCTGCCCGCTCGCGGTCGTGCCGTCGTCGAAGTCCCATTCGTAGCTGGTGATGGAGCCGCCGAGATCGTAGGAACTCGATGCGTCGAAGACGACTTCCCGACCCGGAAGGGGGCTGTCGTTGCTCACGGTCGCTTCGGCTACGGGCGGCGGGTTGGTGACGACGATCGCGATCTGCTGAGCGTCACTCAGTCCCTCATCGTCGACCACCGTCAGCGTTGCCAGGTAGGTCCCCGCGGTGCTGTACGTGTGTACGCATCCGGCATCTTGACTGAAGACGCGATCCTGAGGGTCCCCGAAGTCCCAGTGGTACTCCGCGATTGCCCCGTCGTCGTCGTGCGAGTAATGCCCGTCGAATTCGACGTCGAGCGGCGCGGCCCCGGTCAGCGGAGTCGCGTCGATCACGGCTCGCGGGGTCTGGTTCACCATGTCGCCGAGCAGCGTGTCCATGAAGCAGCCTGAGAGGAACAGCGGGCTGAGCGCCAACGCAGCGAGAAGGAGACGCTTCGGCTTCACTGGCAGGTCCCTCCCCAGTCGCATTCGCCCTCGATGTCGGCGTTGCACGGCTTGCCGCCGACGACCTCGAGCTCCTCCGTGTAGGTGCCCACGCCTCCGTCGTCATCGGTGACGGTGAGGATGATCGTGTACGTGCCCGGGTAGAGGAATTCGTGCGTGACGACGGCGCCCGTGCCGGAGGCCGCAGATCCGTCATCGTTGCGGTATCCGAAGTACCAGTCGTAGGCGACGATGTCCCCGTCGTCCGAGCAGTAGTCCTCGGCGTCGAACGTGACCGTCTCGCTGCACGAGACGATGTAGGTTCCCTCCATGTTGCTCTTCGGGCTGTAGACGAATCCGGCCGTCGGAGGTGGGTTGAGCGCGTTGATGGTCATCGTGGTGGTCTTTGACGCACCCGTCTCGTCGACGACGAGCAGCTGCACGTCATACGTGCCGTCCTCTTCGAACGTGTGCTCGGCGACCGGCCCGCTCTCCGAACCGCCGTCTCCGAACGTCCACAGGTAGGACACGATGTCCCCGCCAGGCGAGTAGGAAAGGCTTCCGTTGAAGCCCACCGTGAACGGGATGACGTCCTCGGTGTGCGTTGCGGTGAACAGCGCCTGCGGCTGCGAACGTCTGAGGCAACCGGAGAGCGATGCAATGACGAGGAGAACCGTGCCGGCGAGCAGAATGAAACGCAACGTCTTCATCGCGTCACTCCTTTTCCCCAAAGATGGAAAGGTCGATATTGAAGGACAGAGTCAACCGAACCGAGATCCCGTCGAGATCGAACGGTTCGGGCGAGCCGTCGCCATCCAGGTCCAGTTCTGTTCCGGACGCATCGGTGACGGCGTCGATCGTCGCAGATCGATAGCCGACCGACGCTCCGAGCGTGAACCACGGTGCGATCGGGTAGAAGAGCGTGAGCCCCAGCTCGAATCCGAAGGTGTCTCCCGTGTAGCGTCCGTCTTGCGTGGGGGGGACTCCGGAAATCGTGCCCGGGTACTCGCTCGGAACCTCGAAGGCGACTGCGGCGTTCGAGACGACGTAGTGGTAGGCGATGCCCGCGTCGGCGGCGAGCTTCAGGCCCATGTCGAGGAATGTGGCCCGTCCGCCGATCGTGATATTGAACGCCGCTACGTCCAGGCCGACATCGATGGTCGAGATGTCCGCTCCCTCGAAGTATCCGATTGTCTCCGTCGACGTACCGAAGTACTCGACTCCGGCCCCGAGGGCGAACCAGTCCGCAAGCCAGAATCGCTCGGCGGCCGAAAGCGCCAGCCCGCTCGTCAACGGCGAGAGGGTTTCGACAGTTCCGGTGACGTCCGGATGCGACTCGAACGTCTCGTTGAGATGCGTGATCAGCGCGTTGAACACGCCGATCGATGCGTTCACGCTTCCGAGGGACGTCGCCGAGGGGCCGACGCCGATCGACATCTCAAGAGACGTGGCGCCGGCAGTCAGGCTGATCAGGACGGAAGCGATGAGCAGAGTCGCTAGCCCCTTCATCGGTCCCCTTTCGTGGTCGATGCTTCGGGACGGCGGTCCTCGAGCTTGCAGGACGGACCGCAGTCACCACCCGGTCGTCCTGACGATAGGGGATCTGTGAGAACGCCTGAAGCGCGTGGATGACTTCAGGCTCGTACGTGGTTCAGCCGGCGTGCGGACTCATGTCTCGTTCATCGCGGACCGCAGGGCGTCGATCGCTCGGTCGATGTCCTCGGCAGTGACATCGATGTGCGTCACCATCCGCACCCGCCGCCCGCTGCTGCCCAGGGGAATCGCCAGAACGCCCCGGTCCTGCAGCTGAGATGTCAGCGTGGCCGCGTCGAGTGCGGGATCGACGACGTCGAAGTACACGAGATTCGTCCAAACAGGTCCGGCGTCCTCGCCGTGGGGGCACTTGAGTCCGGGGAGTTCTGCGGCAGCCCGCGCGAGACGGTGCGCGTTGGCGTGGTCTTCGGCGAGTCGATCGACGTGATGATCGAGCGCATACAGCCCCGCCGCGCCGAGGATTCCGACCTGGCGCATGCCGCCGCCGACGAGCTTGCGCATCCGCCGAGCGACGGCGATGAACGCTTCGGCTCCGCAGAGGACGGAGCCGATCGGCGCTCCAAGTCCTTTTGACAGGCAAACCGTGACCGAGTCTGCGCCGTCGGTCAGCCGCGCCGGCTCGACCCCGAGGGCGACCGCCGCATTGAACAGGCGGGCGCCGTCCAGATGCACGAGAAGGCCGTGCTTCTTCGCCAGGTCACCGACGGAGCGGACGTACTCCGGCGAGGAGGCGATGCCGCCGCAGCGGTTGTGCGTATTCTCGAGGCAGATCAGGCGGGTCGGCGGCTGGTGGGGGTCGTTCGGATTGCGGATCGCACGCTCGATCGCTCCGAGATCGAGCGTGCCGTCCGGCTCGTTCGACAGCGTGTGGGGATGGATTCCGCCGAGGGCGGCGCATCCACCGGCTTCGTAGAGGAAGGTGTGCGCCAAGTCGCCGAGGATGATCTCGTCTCCCCGTCCGGCGTGCGACAGCATCGCGACGAGATTCGCCATCGTGCCGCTTGCGACGAACAGCCCTTGCTCCTTGCCAAGCAGGTCCGCGGTGCGGAGCTCGAGCTGCTGAATCGTCGGATCGTCGCCGAAGACATCGTCGCCGACGACGGCTTCGGCCATCGCCTTCCGCATGCCGTCGGTCGGGCGGGTTACCGTGTCACTTCGCAGATCGACTACGCGCATGGCTCCTCTCTTCCTTCCTGCATTCTCCTGGCATGCCGTCCGACGTCGGTCCAGCCCGCTTCGCCGATGAGCGGGACGAATCGGCACGGGCCGAGGCTCCGGCGTCTCGCACCGGTCGAATGATACGTCACTTGAAGCAGTGTCTGCGTGGTGCGTCCTCCGATCGGAGCTACGAAGATGCCTCCCTCCACCAGTTGGCGAAGGAGGTCATCTGGGATGGCCGGAAGGCTTCCGGTCGCAACGATCCGATCGAACGGAGCGTCCTCGGGGAGTCCCAGGGTCCCGTCGCCGTAGTGGCAGCGGACGGACGTGTGCCCGAGCTCTGCGAGACGGGCGGCGGCCGTCTCGCGAAGAGCCGGCGACCGTTCGATCGTCCAGACGCCGGCGCCCATCTCCGCAAGGATCGCCGCTTGGTAGCCGGATCCGGTCCCGAGTTCGAGAATCGAAATGCCCGGCTGAACAGCAAGGGCTTCGGTCATCAGAGCGACGATGTACGGCTGAGAGATGGTCTGTCCCTCGCCGATCGGAAGAGGGTGATCGCCGTACGCATCGTCCTCCCACGTCGGAGGCACGAAACGGTGGCGTGGAACCCGCGCCATCGCTTCCAGCACGCGTTCGTCGCGAATGCCGCGGCATCGAAGATCCCGCTCGACCATCTGTCGACGGAGATCAGCGAAGCGCCGGTCCTCGCGCTTCGTCATCGGCCCGGAGCGGTGCTCGCGGTTCTCTCAGTCATCGATCGGCTGCTCGAAGTAGTCGCGGATGATCTGCTGCGCACGAGCGAGGTCGCTTTCGCGCACCATGATCCGAACGTCCGCGAGCCCGTCGAACGTGACGGGGATGAGCGCAGGCGGCACGTGAGCCACCAGGTTCGTCGGGATGCCGAAGTCCTCGAGAAGGTTCTTGATCATCTGCGCCTTCGGCTCGCCGGAGACGATGTGGCAGAGGGCAAGATCCTCTTCTCGCTCGGACCCGCGGCGATCGAGCAGGTAGTGAAGGATCGAGACGCATTGGCTGGTGTGAAGGGGGTCTCGTCCCAGTGAGATTCGGGGCAGGTCGGCGAGGGCCCGTTCCTCGTCCTCGGAGAAGTCGAGGTGGTCGGAGAGGATGAACGCGGGATCCGGAGGGAACGAGAACGAGTCGACGTCGGTTCCGTCCTCGTGAAGAACGACCGGATTCGCCTCGAGTTGATAGAGGCGGTCGAGCGCCTCGGAGAGGTCACGATTCGTGACGAAGATGCCCGGCGTGCTTTCGACCTCGTCCTCTTCCCTCGCTTCGAGCGCACGCTTGAGGAGAGCGGCCGTCGACCGCTCGTCCGGGTTCAGGCGCTTGACGCGCTCGCCGGAGACTCGGATTTGAACGCGGTTCTGGATCAGGAGGATCGACTCGACGTCGCGGCGAATGCCGTGCGAGACGAAGAGGGAAGCTCCCAGCGCTCGACAGAGGAGATCGAGCCTGCCGGCGGAGCCGGGCAAATCGTTGAGCGTGAACTCGCCGTCGAGCGGAACCTTGTGTGCCAGAAACAGGAAGCGTCTCATCGTGGCCGGAGTCTACCGCTGTGCAGGCACCAACAGCAAGAGGGCCGCCCACGTCTGCGGACTGTGTCGTCGGTGAAGGGGACGTTCGCTGATTGGATGGGTGACCGGTTTCCGCTCACGCGTGGTCGCGCAGCGTGGAGGGGGCGATGCTGCCGATCTAGAGTCGAAGCAACGTGAGCACAGACGGCGAGAAGAGATACGACCCCGTTGGTGCAGCGGGAATGGGGGGGAGAATCCGGTGAAAGCCCGAATGTGGCTGATCGCTCTTGTGTGTCTGATCGGATTTGCCGTGGCGGCGTCGGGAAGCGAGTGGTTCACAGGGAGTTGGTCCGCCGAGATCACCCTCTCCCCACAACAGACCCTGCCGTTTACGGCGTTCGAGTCGACGTTGGACGTCGGTATCCAACTCGACTTCCTGACGATATCGAGCATCTCCGACTTCATCTTCGACGGCTGGCTCTGGCAAGGATTCGACATCGGTGCGTCCCTTGGGCCGGTGACCTTCTCGTCGCAGCTTCTGTTCGAGACGCAGACGGGGTCATTCCTGTACGCTCAAGGGTTGTTTGCGCTGGAGCTGTACCCGATCACGGTCTCGCTCTACGGCGCCATGGTCGGCGAAACGCAGTCGGAGTCGGCGAACTACGGATACGTGGTCGACCTCTACGGCGAGCTCTTCGGAGGGGCGGTCTCGTTCGAGAGCGCGACGTTCTTGAGCGCCGATCTCTCGGGGATCACTTTCACTGCGACGGACGTGCAGACGGACTCCAGTCTGATCACGAAGACGTTCCTGACCGACCCGACGATCGACACGGTTCCGATCACGTTCTCCGGGCAGGAGATCACGTTCAGCGCCTTGGCATTCGACTGTGTGCAGCTCACGAGCATCACGTCGTTCTCCAAAACGGGGTTCGAGAGCGAGGAGATCGACCTCGACTTCATGAACCTGTTCGGAATCCCGTTCAATCTCAGTCTCGACTTCATCTATTCGCTGCAGACGAAGAGCTACGCATTCACGCCGTCTCTCTCGTCGGACTTCGGGTGTGTGAGCGTCTACACGACCCTCGTACAGAGTGGGAGCGTCATTACGGGCGTTGACATCTACGGCATCGCGTTCGAGCTTACGGTTGGCAACGGGAGCCTGCGAAGCGTTTCGAACTTGGACACGACTCGCTACGTCATCACGACGAGCGACTTCGGCATGGTGGTCGAGTCCCTCGAGGATGCAGTTGCCGGCGGGCACCTGTACTACCCGCAGGACTACTGGGAGGTCGTCTCCCTCTCGATCGACGTTCCGCCGCTCGGCTGCGGATTCACGTTCGACGCAGACACGTTCTTCAGCGAGTCGACGGGCCTGCTGTTCGACTGGGCGCGGTCGACGATGGGCGTCACGCTCTCCCTCGGGTCGTCCGTGAGCATTGGAAGTTCGATCACGATCGACACGACCGGCTTCACCGCGTGGACGCTGTTCGCCGAGTTGACCTGGTAGCTGCACCATCGGTCCTCGACAAAGGCAAAGCCCAGGGATCTCGAACGATTCCTGGGCCGTTTCATTTGGAGGCGAGCGGATTCGAACCGCCAACCTCTGCGTTGCGAACGCAGCGCTCTCCCGGTTAGAGCTACGCCCCCAAAGAAAAAACCTCTAGCGGCGCAGGGACTCGAACCCCGAACCTTTCGGATATGAGCCGAACGCTCTAGCCAGTTGAGCTACGCCGCCACTGCTGGTTGCGGGGGCCGGATTCGAACCGGCAACCTCCGGGTTATGAGCCCGACGAGCTTCCTGATTGCTCCACCCCGCGGTATCTTCGCTATTCTACATGTGCCGGGAGCGGGAGTCGAACCCGCACGAGGAAACCCTCAAAGGATTTTAAGTCCTTTGCGTCTGCCTGTTCCGCCATCCCGGCATCCGCACCGCTTCGTTTCCCCGGTCCTTGCCTGAGCGGGAAACGGGATTTGAACCCGCGACCCCTGCCTTGGCAAGGCAGTGCTCTACCGCTGAGCTATTCCCGCACGAAGGCCCATTATAGCCGTGTCCGGAAACGGCTTCAACGGATTCCGCCCCACCGGAGCTACGCTTCCGATCGATTCGATTGCGAAGGGCGGGATTCGAACCCGCACGCCCGAAGGCACTAGCTCCTAAGGCTAGCGCGTCTGCCAGTTCCGCCACCCTCGCTGGTTCGGAACGAAGGTACAGCGATCGCGCACGGTGATCAAGCAGGCGCCTGCAGAGGAAAGCGACCGGATCGACGATCTTGAACCGTCGATCCGATCGCTTTCTCGCGAATCTGTGTCAGTCTCGGCCTACGGGCACCCGCTCGAGCACGGCGACGAGCAGCAACCGAACAGACTGAAGAACGGGAAGCAGTTCGTGCACGTGTCGACGAACACGAGCGTCGTCTTGCAGTAGCAGCTCGTGATCGAGCTCACCTGCTCACACGCGCACGAATAGCACGGCGAGCGGCACGCGCACGGATCGTAGATCGAGAAGCACCGGGAGAGCGTTCCCGCCGTGGTGTCGACGACGAGCTCGTACTGCCCCGCTCCGACGGCCACGCCATTGATGTCGGTCTGGTTCCACGCGCCTTGCCACGCCGACGCGGCGACCGGCGCATCGTGAATCACACTGTAGATGGCGACGCCTGCCAAGTCGGTGATCCTCCAGCTGAGGATCAACGTCTCCTCACATTCACAGCAACAGCAGCCCCACCACCACGTGCTGGAATCTTCCACCTTGAACTGCAGTTCCTCGCCAACGTTGAATCGTGTCCCAAAGAGCGTCGTCGCGCCTTGTGCCGCGACTGCGGCGAGCGCGACGGAAAGCACCAACGCACAGCCAACGAGTACCCACCTGCGTTTCACGTTGCCACCTCCGTTCTCAGCTACAGACTATACACCGAAACGGGCGAGTGGTTTCGCCCGCGGCGTCACTTCATCTTCGATTCATGTCGGAACCTATAATCCGAAGGAGAGGAGGCCCGTCGTGAGGATTCTCGTGGTCGACGACGATGTTCGGCTTTGCGCGGTCATCGAGCGAGGGTTGCGCGAAGAAGGCTACGCGGTTGATCTGTCACACGACGGCGAGGAAGGGCAGTACCTGGCGGAGGTCAACGACTACGACTTGATCCTTCTCGACGTCATGATGCCGAGGGCGGACGGCATCACCGCTTGCAGCCACTTACGCGAGCAGGGCCTCCAGACGCCGATTCTGATGCTGACGGCGAGGGACGCGATCTCCGATCGGGTTGCGGGACTCGATACGGGCGCGGACGACTACCTGACCAAGCCATTCGCGTTCGACGAGCTGCTGGCGCGTGTCCGAGCGCTTACGCGCCGGCACGCGCCGAGTCGCGCGACCGTGCTGACTGCCGGCGATCTCGCGCTCGACACGGTCACTCGGCGTCTCCAGCGCGGGGATCACGAAATCGAACTGACGTCGAAGGAGTATTCGGTCATTGAGTACTTCATGCGGAACCCGGATGCGGTGATCACTCGCGGCATGGTCGAGGAGCACGCCTGGAGCAACGACTTCGACTCCGTCTCCAACCTCGTCGACGTGTACATCCGGCGGCTGCGGGCGAAGATCGATCGAGACGGCGAGGAGAGCGTCATCGAGACGATCCGCGGCGCCGGCTATCGGCTGAGGGCGTCGTGAGGATCCTCGGCAGCATTCGCGCGCGGTTCACGGGATGGTACCTCGTCGTACTGGCTGTTCTGCTGGCTCTTCTCAGCATCGGACTCTATCTCGCCGTGTCGGCGACGCTCCATCGGGACATCGATCGGGGACTCGTCCATCGCTCCGAGCAGTTGGCCGCGACGCATGACATCCGGCGGATCGTTGGCGAGGGACGGTTCGAGCAGGGACTCGGCGAGCTTGTCGCCTTCTACACGCAGGAGGAGGACGGCTTCAGTGTTGTTGCTACGCGCGCGGTCGAGTCGTTCGTCGACGAGGCGTGGATCGAAGCAGCATTCGGCGGGACGCCCGTGTTTGCGAACGTCGAGGGGGCCGACGGCCAGCCGATCCGGCTCTATGTCGCCCTCTTCCGTCCCCCTGGCGCCCCCCCACCGCAAGTGCAGGGACAGCAGGATCAGCTGATGCCGCCCGATGCACTACAGAACGCAGCGCTCCCGGCTCCCGCCGTCGCGGTGGTCGGGCGTCCGATGGACATCGTCGTGTCCGCGATCGCGACCCTCCGCACAATGCTCCTGATCGCCGTTCCGCTGACGCTTCTTCTCTCGGCGGGCGGTGGGCTTTTCCTCGTCCGACGTGCGCTGGAGCCGGTCGATCGGATGATCGAGACGACGCGGGAGATCGAGGAGACGGACCTCGCGTCGCGGGTGGACGTGGAATCGAACGACGAACTCGGCCGCCTTGCCGGAACGCTCAACGCGATGTTGGCTCGCCTCGAAGGGGCGTTCCGCCGACAGCGCCAGTTCACCGACGATGCGTCGCACGAGCTTCGCTCGCCGCTCTCGGTCATCGAGGCGGAGGCGACGCTCGCGCTGAGGCGGGAGCGGTCGGCGGATGACTACCGTGATGCGCTCGGGGCCATCGCGGACGAAGCAAGGACGATGAATCGCCTGGTCGACCAGCTGCTGACACTGGCGCGATCCGACTCGGGTGACACGGGAGCGGCGATGGAGCCTGTCGATCTGACCGGCGTGGTCGCCGAAGCGGCTGCAACGCTCGATCCGATTGCCGAAGAGCGCGGACTCAAGCTCCACGTTTCGTCGCAGGAGGGGCTGGATGTCGAAGGGGACCCGATCGGCCTGAGGCGGTTGGTCGCCAACCTCATCCAAAACGCGATTCAGCACACGGATTCGCCAGGCACAGTGACCGTGGCTGCGAGGAGGACGTCGGCCCAGGCTCTCATTACCGTTGCCGATACTGGCACGGGGATTCCCGTGGAGCACCTTCCGCACATCTTCAAGCGATTCTATCGAGCCGACGACGCGCGCAGCCGTGACGATGGAGGTTCAGGATTGGGATTGGCGATCTGCCAAGCCGTCGCCGAGGCGCACGGCGGATCGATCGACGTGGAAAGCCGCCTCGGCGAAGGCTCTCGGTTCACAGTTCGGCTGCCGCTTCGACGTGCTAGAGCAAGTGAAGCGTGATCTGCCAGTCCAGACCGCCGGCACGGAGCGAGACGCTCGGCACGAAACTCTCGCATCGGACGTCAATCGTGAGGTTGAAGCGTCGCATGAGCATCGACGTGATGGCGAAGTCCAGCATGGTGTGTCTCCTTCCACGCACAGTCCCCGGGCTAGGATCTCTTCCGCTCGTCTCGGAAGCGTCACTTGCCTAGGTTTGACTGGTGAGATATCGTAACAGTATTCTGTTCGATTGCAAGACGGCAAACAGGTTGGGTGACCTGAAGTACGAAGGAGCGAGCGATGCCACGTGCACTGCGAGTTGCGACCGTCGCGATGACGCCGGACCACAATCCGGCGGTGAGCCGCGATCGTCTGTGCCAGTTCGTCAGACGAGCGAAGAGAGAACAGCCTGAGGTTCGGCTGATTCACCTCGGCGAAACGATTCTCGGATGGTTCAATTGTGAGACCCGTGATTCGTCGATCGCCTACCATCGAGAGATTGCCGAGGTCGTTCCCGGGCCGACGACGGAGCAAGTCGGAAAGCTCGCCAGAGATCTCGATGTCTACATCTCGCTCGGCCTGACGGAGCGAGACGGCGGGAAGGTCTACAACACGCAGATCCTGATCGACCCGAACGGGGATGTCATCGCCAAACACCGCAAGTTCTGGCTGCGAACGTCGTACTTTGAGCCGGGCGAGCGGCGGCTCAGTTTGGCAAAGATCGACGGAGCCCGGATCGCGTTCGTGATCTGCGCCGATGTCCGCAGCTTCTGGCTGCTGCGCGCGATCCGCAGGGCGCGTGTCGACGTCGTCCTTGCCAGCTTGGCCGACTACGGCACCGACAAGTGGATGAATTGCCTGATGGGCTGCTTCTTCGACGCGTGGAACGTGATCGCCAATCGCTACGGGAAGGAGCCGCACAACAACTGGCGTGGGATGATGACGGTCACCGATCGCTGGGGGCGCCTCCGCGGACACAGCGTGGACTGCGAGAACATCCTCTACTGCGAGATCCCTCTTGGCCGCAGCGGAGATCTCCGCCGTCTCGTCCGGAGATCGGCCGTCTTCGTGAAGCTCCTCGGGCTCACGTTCCAGTTCGGGCTTCGGGAGCTGCACCGGGCGATCGGAAGGCGTCTCCGGCGCTCGCGCGCCGGCACGTAGACTCGTACGCCTGCCTAGCGTTCCTCTGCTTGCTGCGGCGACGGCCGCGCGCTAGCCTCTTGCCGGTTCGTCGGCGATGGCATTCCCCGCCTGACGAGCGACTGAGAGACCAGAGAGCAGAGGTCGTGACATGCGGGCATTCGTCACCGGAGGAACGGGGTTCATCGGTTCGAGCGTCGTGCGAACGCTGCTCGACCGGGGCGTCGAGGTGCGTGCGCTCTGCCGGTCCGGATCGAACCGAAGAAACCTCGACGGGCTTGACGTGGAGATCGTTGAGGGAGACCTGCTGGATGCCGAGTCTCTCCGGTGGGGGATGACCGGCTGCGGACTCGTCTTCCACGTCGGAGCCCTCTACTCGTTCTGGGTCCGTCCGCGGCGCCTGATCTACGACGTCAACGTCGAGGGGACGCGCACTGTCTTCGCTGTGGCCAAGGCCGCCGGCGTCGAGCGGGTCGTCTACACGAGCTCCGTCGCCGCGCTCGGGCTGCGGGATGACGGAGAGCCGGCGGACGAGACGACGCCGACCGATCTCAACCAGGTCGTCGGCGACTACAAGAAGTCGAAGTACCTCGCGGAGCAGGTCGCGCTCGAGTACGCCCGTGAGATGCCGATCGTGATCGTCAATCCGAGCTATCCGGTCGGCCCGCGCGACATCAAGCCGACGCCAACCGGGCAGACGATTCTCGACTTCCTGAACCGGAAGATGCCCGCCTACATCGACACGGGGATGAACGTCGTCGACGTCGAAGACGTCGCGCTCGGCCACTGGCTGGCGGCGGAGAAGGGACGGGTCGGCGAGCGATACATCCTCGGCGGCGAGAACGTGACGATGAAGCGGATGCTCGAGTTGCTCGCTGAGATCACCGGCTTATCCGCGCCGACGGTGCGCGTGCCGTATCGTCCAATCCTTGCGCTCTCCTATCTGAACGTGGCGTTCTGCCGGCTCTTCCCACGGATCACGCCGCGCATGACGCCGGAGACGATCCGGATGTCGAGCCACCTGATGTACTTCGATCCGTCGAAGGCCGTCCGCGAGATCGGCTTCCCGCAGACCCCGGCCAAGGACGCCCTCGCCAAGGCGGTCACCTGGTTTGAGGAGAACGGATACGTCATGAGACGCAGCTAGATCTTCGGACTGCGCCGATTCCCGCCGGGCACGTCCGACAAGATGCTGATTCGTCTGCTATTCTGGTCGTACGAAGTCACGAGGGGGTCGTCATGCGGAAGTGGGTTTCTCTGTCCATCTTCTTCTTCGTCTGCGCGGCTGGCCTTCAGGGGGCTCTCCAGTCCTTCGCGGCGGAGCTCGTCGATCTGGCCGCTGCCATTGCTGAGGCGGACCGGCTGTTCGATCGCTGGTCGGAGCCGTTCGACTTCGTCGCCTACGAAGAGAACCTTCGCGCGGCGATCGATCTCTGGGAGGCGGCTCTCGCCGATCTGCCCGAGGAGAACGTGCAGTCGCGCGCTCACACGCTCAACCGCCTGGCGCAAGCGTACTTCGAGCTCGGCGACGGATACCTGACGCAGTCGCGGGAGAAAGAAGCGACGTACGAGAAGGGCAAGAACGCGGCGCTTGCCAGCCTGCGGCTCGATCCGACCTTCGACGAGACCGAGGCGCAGAGCGGGTTCCGGGCCGCGCTTCGCTCGGCGTCGGACGTCGAGGCGATCTTCTGGTACGGGAACACGCTCGGGCAGTGGCTCAACTACCACAAGTTCACGGCGATCATGGGCGGCGTCAAGGACGTCGCCGCCTCGTTCGAGCGGTCCCTCGAACTCGACGAGACGTACGACGGCGCCGGGCCCCACCGAGCGATGGGCTCGATGATCGCGCAGGCGCACTTCGTCATCGGGCGACGTCAGGACGAAGCCGTCTACCACTTCGAGCGCTGCATCGAGCTCGCGCCGAATCACCTCGAAGCGCGCGTGAGCTACGCCGACCAGTACGCGCGTCCGACCGGCGACACGGACCTCTTCGAAGCGCTCCTCGACGAGGTGGTCGCGCTCGCCGAGGACCCGAGCGTCATGGCTGCGTTCCCGTTCTACAACGAGCTCTGGGTCCGGCGAGCAAGGGCGCTTCTTGACGGGGGATAGCGTGCGGCTGGCGTCGGAGATCGTGAACGTCGACGAGCTTCTGCGGATCGCCGGTCCTTCGGTCGAGTTCAGGACGAGAACAGAAGTCCTCGGTGAGTCACCCGACTCGCTTCGTGGCCGTGCGCTGCAGGAAGCGATCCTCGACGATCCCCTCGTACGCGAGGTCTTCTCCTGGCGGCGCGAGGACGGCTGGCTCGGAGACACCTTCCACGGGTTCGGCGGGATCGAAGCGGGGATCCGAATCCTCTGCGAGAAGGGGCTCTCGCGCGATCATCCGATTCTCGCGCGGGCGCTCGACGCGCTCGCGGCCGGCGACGATCGGCTGCACCTGGGAATCGGCAAAGGCGGCTGCATCGTCGACGAAGCGGGGTCGGCGGTCAGGAGATGATCAGGGCCGCCGTCTTCTCGTACGCGCGCGACGAAGCGAGAGCCTGCGTGAAGGCGCAGATCGCCGAGGCTCTGCGGGGCTTCGAAGCGGTCCTCGGCGTGCGCTCGATCGCCGCGATTACGGCGCGTTACCGGGAGAAGCTCGTCTTTCTCGACGGCGTTTGCTGGCCGAGCATCTACCATCTGCGGCTCCTCGCGCGGACGCAGTCTTGGCGGGATGAACGCACGCTGGGCAGGGTCGCCGAGGCGGTCGAGCGGTTGGTCGGGCTCTCGCCCATTCCCCAGATCTATCTGAAGCACAGGTCTCAGTTGTATGCGCCGGCGTCTTACGCGATGAACGACTTCTCGAACGATCTCGCGGGCACGTCGGGATTCGCCGCCCTTCTCTGGTTCCAGCGGACGGAGCTCCTCGCGCGTCTGGGCGTCGTCTTCCGCGTGCCCGCGCTCGAAGCGCAGATTGCGCGTTTGGCCGACACTCTCGAAGACGGCCTCCTCACGAGAAGATTCAGCCACTCATCGTTTCGGGATTGGGGCGCGTACGCCGGACTTGCGCTCGAACGCGACTGGCGAGCGCCGTCGCGGCGGATCGCCGATCTCACCTTCCGCGCCCTCCTCATCCTCCATCACGCGGCCGCTTGAGAGCCTGCGGCCTCGCGCCTATCCTGACCGGGGGAAAGGGGGTCGACATGGCGGAACACTGGGTTCGCGAGGCGAAACGGGCGCCGATCCGGGAGCTGTTCGCGGAGCCGCTCGGCGACGGCGAGGTTGCGTACGTCTTTCTCGGATGGGCGGGCATCCTCCTGCGAACGAAGGACCACGCGATTGCGTTTGACCTGTGCAGGTACAACTTCAAGCGGCCCGAGGTGAAGGAGATCGCGTTCCTCGACGTCCACTGCTACAGCCACACGCACGGAGATCACTGGCATCCGCCGCTCGCGAAGGCG
>Ga0272441_10004789_pt1 | contig 24074 bp, 21 predicted proteins | sample SSMProp6N_FD_193582 | JGI IMG/M metagenome (GOLD analysis project Ga0272441, IMG submission 193582) | Marine sediment archaeal communities from Little Sippewissett salt marsh, Falmouth, MA, United States - SSM-Prop-6N | ecosystem: Environmental > Aquatic > Marine > Wetlands > Sediment ...
CCGATACTGGATTGAACGTGCGTTTCAGGATGCAAAGGGAATCGCGGGACTTGCTGATTATCAGGTTCGAAGTTGGACGGGATGGCATCACCATATAACGATGTCACTTCTTGCAATGTTAGCTATATACCCCTCTCCCTATTCTACCAAGATGAAAGCCGCCTTAAATCAATATAAACCAGATTAAACATCGAAATGAGTTTTTCTGTCAATAAAACTACACGGGCAACTTTCTTTTCAATGCTAGGCATCGTATATTGGTGATTTTTCTTCATATTCATCGAATTTTTCGCTATATTGAAGAAAACCTCTATTCGAGACCGTATATACTTAAAATGACCCCAATGTGTTATTAATTTCTTGAAATCGTTCACAATTGAAAACCATTTACTTAATTTATTCTTGTTGTTGAAAGTATCTAAAGGGGGCGTCAGACCAGAAATTATACTCTTCATATCGGTGTTTTTTCTGGGATAAATAAGTGGAACAACCAGATATCGGTTCATAAGTACTCTATAGTTCTTTTTCGAGGTAAAACCTCTATCACAGATGATAACATCCCCTGACATGATTCTTCTTGACTTATGAAGGTAATCAACAAATGAAATGAGAATTTTGGCATCATTAGGGCAATTTTCATGGATTTTAAACCCTTAGGACTTACGCAGTTACGACATGTGATAACACGTAACGTGGATTTTTTATGTAGGCGCGTATAGCTTCGCGTTCAATTTCCCTTTTAATCTCAAACCAGCTCCGTCCCGTTCTAAGTCTTTCCATTTCTAATCTCAGAAATGCCCTAATTGAGAGCTGTATATGAGCTCTCTGCGACTGGCTATTTCTCGCTTGGCATCGTTCAACACCGCAGAATTGTTTTATGCCTCGATGATACTCTTCAATTTTCCATGATTGGTGTGCCAATTCTTTGCGTTGAGGTCCATCCACGTAAGTCACATCAGTTGCCCAATATTCCACGTTTCCGTCTTTGGAAACTGTCCGAAAAATTTTGACAAATCCGTAACGTTTAAGATGTACCACTCTACCTTCAGATGAGATTTCTACTGTATTGATCTGAACATTTTTCGTATTATCAGGGTTCACTAGCCGATTTTTCTTGAGGCGAGTCATCCAGTGCCATTTTAATTTCTTAATAGCTTTAAAATTACCGCAACTGGCATACCAACTATCGAAGAGGACAAACTTCGGCTGGAATCCTCTCTCTGCAGCTATTAGTAACATATCTCGTAAGTGATCGTTTTTAGTCTTTCCATCATTGTTTTTATCATATATGCGAAAATCAATAGGAATTATAACATATCCGTCAGTCCAGACCAACGTGATAAGATTGATGCCTTTCACAACTCGGTGATGTTTACCACTCCAATGCCGGCAAACAAGTTCCATAACTTTTGAATACGGTTTATCTAAGGTTGTATCATCCACTATCAGATATCCTTTTTGTAACTGAACTATATCCGCTGCTTCCCTCCATAAAGCTAATGTATTTGGAATCATCCTCCGTAGGAGGCGAGTATATGAATCATGTGAGGGAACTACATCACCAAATGGGTGGCATCGAGCAGCTTCAGTACAAGTGAAAACTACAGAAGAAGCAATCAAAAATTGAATGTAATCTTTCACACTGCATTTCGGCGGATTCAAAGTATTGCTCTACCTCCTTGCCTGATATACAGATTTTAATACACGTCAATTTATATCAGCCTGTCGGTCAAGTGCGTAAGTCCTAAACCTATAAACCCGGCCCCCCCTGTTACAAGCACGCTCAATCTAACTCCTCCTAAATATCTTCAAACGTCGCCGACTGCATCGGTTATTTCTTTTTCGATCTGTTTTATGAACGCCCCTTCAGAGAAATGCTCAGCACGTTCTCTGCAAGCGCTTTTATAAGGGAGACACCCCTCCTCAGAAACTTCCCTCACCGCTTGAGAGAGAGCTTCCGCCGTGGGCTCGACAAGCCTTCCGGTCACGCCATCGATGACCGTTTCCGCAAATCCCCCTTCATTAACTGCGATCACGGGCTTTCCACTTGCCATTGCCTCTAAAGGAGTAAGCCCAAAGTCCTCGTCCTTCGCAGTACATATTAAACCTTTGCAACGTGAGTAGAGATCGATCAGCTCTTCTTCTGAGACTTGCCCCAACATCACTACGTTATTGGGCATATCCTCAACCAGCTTTCTATGATACCAGGACGCATGGTCCCCTTCGGAATAGCCGCCTACCACCACCAGTTGCTCCTCAGGAATGTTCCGGAAAACCTGAAATTGGAGTTCAATCCTCTTTTCTGGGTATGTTCGGTTGACCGATAGCCAAAAGTCACCGCATTCTCGATAACTGAACTTGTCGAGCTCCACTGGTGGGTATGCCAAGGAAGAGGTGCGGCCATAAAATTTCTGAACTCTTTTCTGTACGTTTAGGCTGTTGACCACGATTCTGTCCAGAGATCGAACCGACCTTTGGTCGAATCGCTCGTGACACCAAATCCAGAGGGCTGCCAAAACCTTGAGTATTATGTTTTGCTGTCTAGATATTATTTCATCCTTCATATCATAGAACGCCCTGACTGGAGTGTGACAGTACCACAGGTTTGGCCTGTGCTTCTTTGCGGCATAATGGCACCAGTTCCCACTGAATATGAAAAAGTCGTAATCGTCGCTAAAATCGCACCTGGCAAACATGATCGAAGCCGAGATCTGCTTTAGAGGAGGGGCTCTGATCGTTTTGCCGAGGCTTATGATAGAAAGATCGCAAAATCCCAACTGTTTGATAGATTCACGATCCAAATCAGTGGTTATGACGTCACCCTTGAGGCTTTTGGCCATCATCAGCGCGACCCTCTCAGCACCGCCGATCGCGCCGATGTAATCGACGAATACGGCCACCTTCAAAGCGATCCCTTGCGCTCCGCCCCGGAAAGGTAATAGTTCAGCTGGTCCTCGATAACATCTCCCAGTTTATGTTTGGCTTCGAACCCGAGCTCGCCGATCTTGGTGGTGTCTGAGAAGAGTATGGGAACTTCCGCGGGCCTGGACCTCTCGGGATCGAACTCGATCCTTATGTTCTTTGAACCAGAATGGGCAACGACGCCGCCATCTTTTGGATCGTACTCGATCTCGCCTCTCAGCATCATCCCGTCAACCTTCGTCTTTTCGAACTCTTTGCCAAACATCTCGGAACGATCTGGCTCGGTTGGATCATCCACAACCTTCTCGCCCTGGAACGTCTCGATCTTATCAGGAATGTATCCAGCTTTCTCAAGGCTGAGCAATATGTAGCTCAGCACAGAGTTCGTCCTCATAGACCCCTGGTTGTAAACGTCTCCATGCCGCCCTTTCTCTGCCAAGAGGAGATATCCGTCGATCACGTCTGACACATGGCTCCAATCCCTGAAGGCGTTGACGTTGCCGATAGTGATTTTGTCCGTCTCGCCAAGCTTCAGCTTCATCACCTGGCTCGTGATCACCGATGTGACGAACATTATGCCCCTACCTGCTCCTTCGTGGTTGAAAGCCCTGGAAACCACCGTCTTGATGCCGTAGGAATGACAGTAGTTTCTCATCAGATAATCGCCGTAAACCTTGCTGACCGCATAGGGCGACATCGGCCTTAGAGGATTCGTCTCGGTGATGGGGACCTCTGGGATTTTCTCGGGCTCGGGAAAGACCGTACCGTATTTCTCCTGGGCCCTTCTGTGCTGCACTTCAGAGGATATCACGAGGCCGTACTCCTCGCTGCTTCCAGCAAAAACCACAGTGGGATCAAACTCTTTGATCCTGATCGCCTCCAGGAGGTTTGCGGTGCCCAAGCAGTTGGCAGCCTCGGTCTCAAGGGGGCTATAGAAAGACCGGGGCACGAAGGACTGAGCCCCCAAATGGAATATAAATTCCGGATCGCTCTTCGTCAGGGCAGCGCCGATGCTGGATATGTCCTCAAGATCCCCTTCCAAAAGCGTCACCTGGGACCCTATACCCAATCTCTTGAGGTTGTGGGGGAGAACCCCATCTGCCCGCCTCCTCAGAAGGCCGTACACTTCTGCACCTTCGTTGGCGAGGCGCTTTGCCATCTTTGACCCTACAAAACCGCTGATGCCGGTGATCAACACGCTTCTATCCTTGAATTTCATCAAGATCAACCCCTTGAAACGATCAATATGAGTTTTTTTATTGGATCTAGTAGGTTCTAGATCAGTCCTTTGTATATCTCTTCGACCCTTTTTGCGACTTGTTTCCAGCCGTACTTCTCCTCCACAAGCCTCCTACCGGCCTCGCCCATCTTGAGGGCCTCAGACCTGTTTTGGAGGAGATGGGATATCGCCTTGGCGAGTTCGTCTGCGTTGGAAGGCTCGACGGTTATGCCTGCCCTTTCTTTTGTCACCTCCGCTGCCACGCCGACAATCTCGGTGCAGACGACAGGCTTTCCGCATGCCATAGCTTCCAAGAGGACCATCCCGAAACCCTCTTGAGCTGTTGAAACGGATGGAAGGACGAAGATGTCGCACCTGTTATAATAGTTTGCCACCTTCTCCTCGGGCACGTAGCCCAGAAACTCGACGCACTCCCCAAGATTCAAGCTGTTTGAGAGCCTTTGATAATGGCCCAGGAGATCCCCATCACCGCCGACGATTAATTTCACATCAGGAACTTCTTTTACCACTTCCGACAAAGCAAAAAGCAGATAATCCAGACCTTTGTATCTATGAAACCGATCGAGGACGCTCAAGAAGAACAAGGTATTTCCGTTCGTACTGGTGCCAAGAGGCCTGAACCGTTCTAGATCCACGCCCACAGGTATTGCCACGACTTTCTTCTCGTATCGTTCTAGGTGCAAAGATGTATTTAGATAATTTGGCTGTATGATGATTGTCTTTGATGCCTTTTTCAATAAGTATTTCAAATTAAAATAATTATATAGATGGGCGATCTTCTTCGCACGCCCGTCACCCACGATGTCGTTGCAATAAGTCAAAACCAAGGGCTTTCTCTTCACGGTTGCGACCACAGCGCTCCAGTCCGCGCTCCAGGGAGTAGGCAGGTGGGTGTGAATTATGTCGAAGTCATCTCTCAAAATTTCAAGTGGGAGTCGGGGGTGATATTCGTATTCGCGATTTTGCCAATGTAGGGGAGGCGCCGCACCTTGATGCCATCGATAACGTCATCCTTTTCCGATTCTGGTTCGTTTGCGCAAAGGACTGTGACCTCGTGCCCCATCTCAACTAGCTCTCTGCTCAAGCTGTGAACGTAATTCTCCACGCCCCCTGTGAAGGGATAAAAACGAGGTGGTGTTTGCAATATTTTCAATTTACCATCCCGTGGACCTTTAAGAGATTAGTTTCTCGTATGCTCTCTCAGTTTTGTTCGCAACTTCGTCCCAATCGTACTTTTCGGCACTTTTCTTCGATGAACCCACCATCGTTTTGTACAAATCGTCTTTTAGAAATTTTTTAATCTCCAACGCCATGGATCTTGCAGATAAATCACAAAGGGCGCCGTTAACCCCCTCCGTTATCAAGCTCGCCGCAGCGTTCTTCTTTGAGTTTACGACTATGGCAGGAAGGCCACAAGCGTTCGCCTCCAGTACCGACATTCCAAAACCCTCTCTCGTCGAGGAAAGGACGAAGATTTTGGAGGATTTCATCCTGGCTATGACTTCTTCTTCCCGTTCCAAAAACCCCATAAAATCGACGTTTTCTTCGATCTTCAGCTCTTTTGCCAGCTTCACGAGCTTCTCCCTCTCAGGACCGTCCCCTACGATACTGCACTTTATCTTGGGAATGTCTCTTTGGGCCATGCTCACGGCGTTCAAGAGCAGATCGACCCTCTTATGCTCTGAGAGTCTCCCCACGTATATGAGGTCATAAAATTTATCCTCTGCCTGAACGTCATCAATCTTTTGAAGATCGACCCCGCCTGAGATTACCTCCATTTTATCGCCTTCTACGCCCATCGAGAGCAGGTCGCCCCTAACCCATTCGGATATGGGAATCACTCTGTCTTGGAGGTGCAATGTGCCTTTTTCCACCAATCTGCCCAAGGTCGCACCTCTTCCCAGATACTCGCTCCAATAGTCACCCCAAAGCTCAAGCCATGTTATCACCAGAGGGATGCGTCTTAATGAGGCATGAAATTTCGCGGAATAACATGAAAGATATGGAAATTGCTGCGAATCGATGATGTCAAAATCCCCTTTGAACGACCAAAGCAGCTTCCACGAAAAATAAATAGATGTTTTTATAGATCTTCTCCCATCAACGTACAGCCTCTTTGGCTCGCAAACGCCGTGAAGGTGGACGCCATCTCTTTCGATCACGTCTTCGCCATCCCAGTACTTCATACCGAATATGTGGACCTCGTGACCTCTATCTGCCAGCCTCCGGGCCATCTCCCACACCCTCTTCTCAGCGCCACCCTTGACATAGGGGTAGATCACGTCGTGAACGTATGCGATTTTCATAATATGTCTCGCTCATTTTCTAGATGCATCCCTGGAGTTCAGCAAAAGCAAGCTTATGAAGACTGCTGAAAATATCGTCTGAAGCCCGATTATCGAGAGGATCATCGCCATAATGGCCGTCTGTACCTCCTGAAGGGCTCCGTATCCAGCTCCAACCCAGTTGAATATCACGTTCAGCCCGAGGAGAACGCCTCCAGCCAGAAACACCATCCCGATGATCAGCTCCTTTTCAAGAGAGTGATAGTCCATCAACCTCTTGGTCAAGCCTCCACAACTTTCGGCGCCGTAGAACTTGCCAAAGGCCCCGACGTATAATCCAGAAAGAAGGGTCTGATATCCCATTATCAGCAACATGCTTCCAAGGATCAGGGAATGGGTTCTCAGCACCTGGTTGGAACCTTGCATCAAGACGAAGAGGGTCAAGACGAGGCCAGAGGCGATTGCCACAGACCCTGGAATGAGGAGGAAGGGGCCCGGCCTGTAGAGCGCCATGAACCTTACATGCCTCCAGCCGTCTGAGAAAGAGCGCAGCTTGGAGGTCCCCTTTCGTGGATGGTAAGTTATGGGAACCTCTGAAATCCTGAGATCTTTTCGTGAGGCCTCTATCACCATCTCGGAAGCAAACTCCATCCCGCCAGCTTGGAGGTTCAGCACATTCAAAGCTTCCCTGGTCATGGCCCTCATGCCACAATGCGAATCTGATATCCCTGCCCCGAAGAGGATGTTGAGCATCCAAGTGAGAACGGGATTTCCAACGTACCTGTGAAGGGCTGACATCGCCCCCTTTTTGATATGGCCCTTCAACCTCGTTCCGATGACGAAATCCGCCTCCCCGCTCTCAAGGAGCTTTACGAACTTGGGCATCTCCAGGGGATCATAGGTGAGATCGCCGTCCATGATGGCAATGTACCTGCCCTGGGCGTGCTCAAACCCCGCAAGGTATGCGTTGCCGTATCCCAGCTTCTCTGGCTTGATCACCTTCGCCCCGAGAGATTGGGCAACTTCCGGCGTCGAATCCGAGGAGCTATCTGCGACTATCACCTCGCCTTCAATCCCCATCTCCTCAAAGACCTGCATCGACCTGCGGATGCACTCCCCGATTGTCACTTCCTCGTCTTTAGTCGGGATAATCAGGCTAACAAGTGGCACAAGCGAAGACTGAAGCCGCCTCAGATAAGCTTTTCTCTTTTTGGTCGACGTTGAATAACTGCTGGACATAGGTAACGACGATCGCCCTCTTGACCATCACGATATCGTCACCCTCTGCCCCCAGGAACTTTGGCGCAAATCGAAAAATATATGTGGGACTACTTAGGTTCTGCTTTTCTGATTTGTTATGGTCAAAGAGAGAACTTACGAGCTTTGTGGTGTCTTTGCTGCCGTCCTATTGGGTCTCTTTTTGAGGCTGCTTTCAGCGAGAAACGTTCTTGTCGAGGGAGATGTCATCTTTTATGGTTATGATTCTTTCTATCACATGCGCAGAATCTTCTACACCGTCGAGAACTTCCCCCAAACCCTCTGGTTTGATTCTTACCTCAATCATCCCCACGGTCTGGAGCTGATGTGGCCACCCCTCTTTGATCAGATCATAGCGGCAGCGGCCCTCCTCGGCGGCGGATCACCTCAAGCAGTGGAGGTCGCAGGAGCTATCATTTCTCCAATACTAGGATCTGCGATGGTTATTCTCCTATACTTCCTGGCAAAGAAGCTCTTTGGGATGAAGGTGGCACTTCTCTCAGCGTTCCTATTGGCAGTTGATCCAAAACACATCGCAAGAACATTTTTTGGATTGCCGGATCACGACTCGCTGGAGTTGCTTCTCATTCTGGGTGCAATCCTCCTTCTCACTTACGCCCTGACCAAGAGAGATCGATGGCTAAGGTTTGCAGTCCTGGCAGGTGTTTTGATCGCAGCCACAGCTTATACGTGGCTCGGTGCTCCGGCTTATATGGGCGCGATCCTCATCTACGCCATGATTCAGACCGTCCTCGACTTGAAGAACGGCAGATCGTCTGAAGAAACGATCTTCCCACTTATGACGGCCTTTGGAGTCGTTCTCGTCCTGACCTTGCCATTTTGGAATGATCCCTGGCTTCTTCCGTCTTTCTCCGTATCCCTTGCCACTCTTGCTGCACTCTCGTTTCTATATGTCTTTTCGCGCTTCTTTGTCGCAAAGAGGGTCCCTTGGCAGGCGTTCGTCCCCGTAACTGTGATCTTTGCCTACATCACCTTGATCCTAAGCTACACTTCCAGCCTGACCAAAGGAATTCAATCGACTTTGTGGGGTGGAGTCCGCTACTTCTTTGGAGGCGACCTGGCAAGGTTAGGCGTGGAAGAGACCTCGCGCATATTCAGATTTTACGATCTCGTCTCCTTTCCTACCCTGAGCCTCGTATTCGCCCTCATGGGTTTCATTCTTCTTGTCCAAAGCTTCCGACGTTCAGGCTTTAGGAGAGATCAACTGCTGTTTATCGTCTGGACCGTCTTTGCCGCGGCTCTGATGGTTTCACAGGTACGGTTTTTGTGTCTCTTCTCGATCAGCGGATCCGTTTTGATCGCTATTCTCTTCTTCTGGATGGCAGAACGGATCAAAGGTTTAGATCGTTTTCAAAATGTCAACCCTAAGGAGATCAAAGTCATCATCAGTGTTTTCTTGCTGTTCCTCTTCATCCCTGCTTTATCCGACATTCCCACAATCGCCGGGCACAAACCAGAGATCACAGAAAGCTGGTGTGAGTCTCTCGACTGGCTTGTGGAGAACTCACCTCCAACCGAGTGGTTCGAGCGGCCCGTCCAGACTGGAGAGTACGGCGTTTTGAGCTGGTGGGATTACGGAAATTGGATCCTTTACCAGTCGAAAAGGCCGGTTGTAGCGAACAACTTCCAAGCGGGGGCGGAAGACGCTGCCAGCTTCTTCCTTTCTGAGAGCGAAGAAGATGCCATAGCCATAGCCAAAGCGAGGGATGTCCGATACGTAATAACCGACAAAAAGATGATTTACGGAAATCTGCCAGCCATCGCCTGCTGGATCGACGAAGAGCCGGGCAGTTACGTCCAGATCACCGTGGATTCGGATACTATCGCTTTCGAGCATTCCACGAGGTTCTTGGGAACTATTCTGGCGAGGCTTCATCTCTTCGACTGCATGAACTTGGGCCATTTTCGTCTCGTCTACGAGTCGAAGACTCCAGTGGGATTCAAGTTCCCTGTCAGCGAGGTCAAGATCTTCGAGCAGGTTCCCGGCGCAAAAATCACGGGCACGACCCCCTACGATAAGCCTATAGGGGCGATACTGGACATGACATCAAACCAAGGGAGGCGTTTCCAGTACTTCAACTCGGCGATGTCGGTGGATGGCCGTTATGATATAACAGTACCTTACTCGACCGAAGATATGTATGGGATGCATGCGATTGGATCTTACTTGTTGGGACCTGTCGAGAACGTCGTTGGAGGCGAAGCCAAAATAATTGAGGTGAGCGAGGAAGACGTGTTACAAGGGAGGGTGATCGAGGTCAATTTTTGACCAATAGATCACTATCATTGCCCTCTGCATCACCGGAATCTTGGGTGCCACGTCAACTCTTTTCCTTCAAATGATCGAACGCCGAGCAACTGATCTCGGCCGAGGGTTGAACCGTAAAAATCTTAACGATGGTTGCACATTGGTGTATTACACATGCTCAAGATCATCTCTTTCGACATGGACGGAACCCTCGTCTCCTCCAACTACGTGGAGAAAGTGTGGCTAGAAGGCATGCCTCTCCTTTATGCTAAACGGCACGAAATTGCAGACATCGAGGTCGCAAAGAAGTTCGTATACGACGAGTACATGTCCGTAGGGTCAAGAGACCTTCGCTGGTACGACCTTCGGCACTGGCTCGATCGTTTCGATATCAATATTGCCAGGATCGAGCTTCTGGAACGGTACAGACATGAGGTGGAAGTCTATCCAGAGACCGAAGAGGTTCTCCGGGCGCTTTCCCAAAAGTTCGATCTGGTGGTAGCCTCAAACGGCGCCACCGAGTTTGTCGAGTTCGAGCTAAAAGATCTCAAGCAATATTTCAGGGAGGTTCTCTCCACCACCTCGCTTTTCAAGAAGGTGAAAGACTACCCTGGAACTTTCGTGGACCTTTGCGACCACCTGGGCGCAGAGCCCAACGAGGTTTTGCACCTGGGCGATCATCGCTATTTCGACTACGAGGTGCCAAAGGAAGCTGGCCTTCGGGCGCTATATCTGGACAGAGAACGAATGGAGACCGGGCCAGATGTGGTGCACGACCTTCGAGAGGCGGCGGAGAAGATACAAGAGATGTGACGTGGCATTCTGGCCGCAATGGTCCCCCGTTTCGCTATCCTTTCGCCCTATTTTCCCTCATCCTAAGGAAGGATAGCCTTCAAATACCCCCTGCGTGCAACCTTCCCAAGCGAGGTACCCCTATGATCCGGCCCTATAGCCCTGAAGATTTTGAAACCATATACGAGATCGTGAACGACGCAGCTCAGGCTTACAGGGGCATAATCCCTCTAGATCGATGGAACGAGCCCTACATGCCAAGAGAAGAGCTAAAAGCCGAGATCGATGACGGCGTCGTCTTCTGGGGATACGAAGAGTGCGACCGCCTCGTTGGCATCATGGGAATCCAAGACGTCAAAGACGTGACGCTCATAAGACACGCCTACGTCAGAACCGCTGACAAAAACAAAGGCATAGGAAGCCAGCTCTTAAAACATCTCCGGAAGATGACAAATCGCCCCGTCCTCATGGGAACTTGGGCCGATGCCATCTGGGCGATCCGATTCTACCAAAAGCACGGCTTCGTCCTCGTCACTGAAGACGAAAAGAACAGGCTGCTTCGAAAGTACTGGAATATCCCAGAACGACAGGTGGCAACATCTGTGGTCCTGGCAGATCCAAAACAACATATCTCAAGATAAATTCAGAAGATGATCTTCAAATGGACAAATTTTTCAGAATCTCAAACGCAGTTCTCGTCGGGCTAATTATCATGATGGCCCTTGCTGGCGCTGCGAACTCCCAATGCTGCGGAGGCGGAGCGTGGACTTCAGGCCCCTCTTTCCTGGGCACCACCCCAATAGTCTGTCCTGGAAATCTGCCTGATGACTACTTCGATGGGGGTAAGATCGAAGCCTCAGAGAACATTTCTGAAGAATGTGCTGAGGCGTGTGCCGATGGAACCCCTGACGACGTGTCTCAAGACGATTCCAACGAACGCCTCGATGAGAATCCAGGAGAAAATTTACGCGAGAATCCGATTCTTACTGAGATGATCATCTCACCAGAAAAGCTCGCTCAAGCTCTTGATTCAGGCAAATACGTCCTTGCCTACACCAGCAACACGCCTTCAGACCTCTACATCAAAGGCACAGTCGCCCTCCCCTCTAAAAGCTTCGTCCGCGAGAACGGCTCCTTAAAGTCCGTTTCTGACCTTTCCGAGATGTTGGGCGCATCAGGCATCTTGGAGAATGATACACTCGTTGTTTACGGCAACTGCCTCTCCTGTGGCGACCCCACCTTCGTCTTTTGGGCCATGACGTATCTGGGCCACGACAATGTCCGGCTTCTTGAGGGGACAAAAGAAGACTGGAAACTCGCAGGCCTTTCCTTAGAAAAGAGCCTCGTATCAAGATCTTCTGTTGATTATCTTCCCGATCCCAACCCTGTGCTTTTCGCTGACTGCGAATACATCTTGGGTGGTGAAGCCAGAATCGTGGATGCGAGGTCTGCCTCGGACTTTTCCAGCAGTCACATAGAAGGCTCTTTCAACCTGGAATATGGCCAGGTGCTCGAAGACGATCACATCAAAGATCCTGCTGCTCTCGAATCGGTCTTTTCCGGGCTGGACAAAGGCCAACCGGTTGTGGTTTACTCCAAGAACGGCGGCCGAGCTTCTCTTGTCTGGCTCGCCCTCGAAACGGCAGGATACGATGCCAGGCTCTATACCTGGAAAGACTGGCTCGCATACCAGGGCTGATCTGACACCGTTTGTCAAGCTCAAGCGTTTGGCCAAATGTCGCGCCAAAATCCTCACTTTGATGAATTCGACTGCCCAAACCGCCTCACTTAAATAAGATCGGCAACAATTGAAACGAAACAGAGGTGATATCCCATGTGTACAGTTGGAGGCCCGCCTGACATAAGCGACGTGGAATCGCTCGCCACAAAAGACTACGAATGCGAGGACTGCGGAAACAAGTTCAAGGGCATGGGACGGAGAGCAAGGTGCCCATCCTGTCAGTCCAAAAACGTCAAACCTGTTAAGTGAAAAGATGAAGATACCTTTAGGCGACGATGTTGCCTTTCTCTGCGGCCAGAAAGGGACCTTGGCCCTGGCCAAGACCCTAGGCCACCTTTTTTATCTGGAGACCGACCTTGAAGAGATAGTCATCTTCACAGACGAAGACGACCTGATCGTGGCTTCTGCTTTTGGAACCGGCGAGAATGTCAGGAAAAGTCTCAAATGCACTCTCTTTCAGATAAGGGAGATGGATGCGCCCCTGATAGTCCTTCCCAAAGGGCACCCAGCTTCCGCCAGGCTCAAGACGGTGGTCTCGATAGGGCCAAAAACCCGGATAAAATGTGACATCCAAGCAGGTACCCATCCAGAACAGGACGTGCTCTGCGGAACCGAAGACTTCATGGGCGCGGAGGTAATTGGGTTTCCTGGAGGCGCAGAAATCACGAATTTCGAGGGCGATCTGAAGTTCGAGAAATTCTAAAATTCTGAAGAGGTGGATCGAATTGACTGAGATCAAAGAGGGCAGCATCGTCAGATACAACGGAACCGGAACTGTTGGCATAGTCAAAGCTCTCAAGACCGATGAAGACGGCCAGTGGGCCTTCCTGGATTCCACAGGCATGTATTATCTCGTCAGCACTCTTGAGACCCTCGACCGAATGCCCGAAAAAAGAGAGATTGGCGTTCGGACCATAGAAGATTTCGAGAAGATGGCAGAGGCCGAAAAAGAGCGAATGGCTGCGATAAAGATGGAAGATGAAAGCGTCGAAAGTGGCGGATAAGGTCGGAGTCGTCGTTCACGGCCCCGAGGTGATCGATTCGGGAAACGCCCTTCTAGTTCTTGACCTTCTGGAACGAATTGGGCCGGTAAGAGCTGTTCTAGGTGGGACCATGGGCCGCGTTGCCGTCATCGACGCCTTTTTGGAAAACCGGATCGACATAACTCGAAGAGAGCTTCCAAGCGAGTCAGTCCAGAGGCTCCAGAAACCCGCCGACGTGGTCGTCATCCTGAACGAGGCCAAATGCCAGGATACCGGCCTTGCCTTTGGCCAAGCCGTAACTTTGCGGGCCAACCCAGATAAGCCTCTCATCATGGCAGATTTTGGTGGTGGTTTCGTTGCCATTCTGGCTGGCAGATCAACTTGCGCATTTCATCTAGCTTCGCTCTTATCTCAAGATCTGGACCTTGAGATAATGACTCTACCTCAAGAACCATCCAAAACTATTCTTTCTGAAACGATTCCATCTGACGGATCCGTCAAAAGAGTGCTGGTCGGAACGATCCCCGGTGAGAACATTTCTTTCAACGGAACTGTCATAGCGAGGGCGTCGTCATCTTCTGTGGAGATCAAAGCCAAAAACGGCCAGATCATTGAGATAAAGGGTGCAGTGCCCAAACTTCACGGCCTTGAAAAGCTGCCGGAAAGAATCGATCTTGAGACTGCCATTCTCAGGAGCGGCGACATAAGGCGGACAGAACGCAAAGCCCGCTCTCTTAAGTGGACCGGTCAGATGGCAGCCTTGATAGATCACGCTGCAGAGTCCACCTTCGAGAAGGCAAAAGGCGCAGGAGTTGTGATCACCGTAGGTGACGATACCACTGCCATCGCAGGAGACGTTCTTGCAAGGCTTGGGATACCTCTTATTGGGATTGTAGACGGCGATCTAGATAACCTCTCCCACAGAACTTCAAAGCCACCGGGGAGCATAATAATCACGGTCCGGCCAGGGCGAGACGATGTGGTGGGCCGCCGCATAAAAGAGACGATCTTCAGAGGTGAAAACCGGATTATGCTCAACAGTCATGGCATTGAAGGTCTCGTTTCTAGGGTTAAAGAGGTCGCAGGAGAGGACTTACTCTCCATAAAAAAGCTGTGAATGTCCTCGATCTGCCACACTCTTTTTTTCTTCGTTCGCAAATGAGGGCATTCTATATTATGCCATATATTGTAATCTCAGTCTGACCTCTTCACGATGATCAAGTTAAAATCGTCCTTTTGAGGCTGATTTTTGATATGTGACTTGATCGCCTTTTCGATTGTCTCGATGATCTCAGACGCGTGCCTGGCTCGATTATCTCGGACGACCTCGATCAGCTTTTCTGTGCCGAACTTTTCGCCCAGCTCGTCGATCGCGTCGATCGTTCCGTCGTTGTATATGACCAAGACGTCGCCAGAATCCAGCATCCATCCTTCCATATCGAGCTCGATATTGTCAAGGGCTCCAAGGGCGATTCCGCCTCCAGTCAGTGTGTCCACAAACCCTTGAGAGCTCACAACGAAAGGTGGGATATGACCTGCATTGGCGTACTCCATCAGGTTGCTTGAAGGATCCAGCATCCCGCAGAAACAGGAGACCAGCATGCCATGCTTTGAACTTTCGCTTATTTCGAGGTTTGCTTCTCTGAGCGCCTTTGCCGGATCTTCACCCCTCCTGAAAGATGCCCGGATCACGGGCTTTGAAAGAACCGCAAGCAAGGCCGCAGAAACGCCATCTCCTGACACCTTTGCCATCACCACACCGGTTCTGTTGTCTTCCATCTCGAAGACGTCATAAAAGTGATCATCGCCATGACCGGCTCTCAGAGAAATGGCTTCAACTTCGTAACCTTCCACCTGAGGTGTCTTCTCGGGCAAGAGAATCTCTCGAATCATTTCCATGACCTCTTCTTGCCCATTTGTTAGATACTCTTCAACCTTTGAGTGCCTCTGTTCGGCCACCATCCTGTTGAAAGCCTCGCCGACAGTCCCGATCTCTTCTGGTAAATCGGTCTCTTCTACTTCTTCCAGATCGCCTTCTGCTGCACTGTCCAGCGCCTCGACGATTCGCTCTAAAGATCTGGATATGTCGCGACTTGCCCAGACTCCGATTGCGCCAGCGAGGAAGAGTGATGCAACAAAGGCTGCGAAGATCAGTCCCGTCTTGTTGCTCTTGGCGTCCTCGCTCAGGTTTTCCATTTCTTCGGCTTCTTTTGGCTTTCTGGCAGCAATATCCCTTAGGCTCTCTGCTGCCGAAAGGGCCACTATATCATTTTGGGTCGCAACGCGGCGGAAATGTTCGTCGTACTGGGCGGCTTTTGCCGTCGCCAGTTCTGAATCGCCCGACATGACCCCCAGGCTCCAGCCGACCGAAGGGAGTGGTGCATAGGCGATCCTACACTCCCCTTTGCTCAAGCTGACCATAGCCACTCCCGTTTGCTCATGTATCATCTTGTCTGCAATCTCGCCAAGCTGAGGGCTTTGAGAGTCTAGGAGACTTCCTGGCACCAACAACTCGTCCCATAGGAAACCTTCAGTCAGGTCGAGTGGTCGCATCACCACAACCCCTGCCCTGTCCAGCAAGAAGGAGTAAAGATCAGGATGAAGAGACATATCGCGGTTGATCTCGGCAAGAGACACGTCCATTCCTGCAACTCCCGCAACTTCGCCACCACTGTATATCGGCGTGGCACAGGTTATTGCAGGGGCGTTAGTACCGGTGTCAAGATACGGATCTGTCCAGATGGTTTCGCCCGCGCTCTCTGCCTCCTGATACCAAGGTCGTTCCCTGTGGTCGAAGGGGGCGATCTCGATCAAGGTTTCGGTGATGTCGGGCCAGACTATCAAAACTCCATTTGAGGCCCCAACATACCCCACACTCACAGCATCGTCTCCACCCACTGCGATCCTTAACGTCCTGGCAGTTTCGGGAAGTGCTTCTAATGTGGTCTCCATCTCGGATGAGAGGTTGCGTTCACCATACGGCGCGATCCAGACACCTGCGGTGATGCCTTCTATCAGCTCTTCGGAGCTCAGATTCGTCTCGTTCTTGGACATGGGATCCAAAGCCGAATCCTGCCCAAAGAAGCAGACCGCACTGATCAGAGCGATTGACACCAGTGCCGTCAGCATAAAGAGGACTGGAAGTCCAACTTTCAGTCCGCCTTTGTCAAATATCCTTGCCATTGTTCTCGGTTTTCCGTCTTCATAAGCCCGGCCGTTCTCGCCGGGATGGTCATTTTAGTCTTGCCACCTCTCATCCCCACTTCCAAAACCAAAAGGAGGTCTCATCGATGGGCATAGATCTCAAACTTTATAAACCTAATTTGGCCCGCACGATTCCGCCCAACAAATCAAAAAATCTCTTGCGAATGCTCATCTTGCATGGAAAGTATTATACTTTGATGGAGTAAAACGGGTATTTGTGGAAGGTTCATACGAGTTTCTGGTTGACCTGAGGCGGCTAACTGCAAGTTACAGACGAATCAAAATGGTTCTCTACCTGCTCGACGCCATCTTGGTCGGAACAGCGGTATACGCAGCGTTGCTCTTAATTGGGATTCCTGCCTTCTTCAGGTTTTACTGGCAAGATTCTCTCCTTTTAGCTGAGATTCCGGCCGTAATCTCCTTCCTTTTCGGCCTTTCTCTCGCCTACATGTTGAAGAGACGGTCTAAATCATCCTTATTTGAGCACCTAGCAGGATCGCTTTCTGTCAAGGCCAAGACCGCTTATGACAACCGCGATTCAGATTCGGTGATCATGCAAAACCTGGCCGAAAACGTCAAACGAAAACTCTCTCGTGTGGGCATCTTTGATCTAATCAACGGCCAGAGGATCTCTTTAAAGGACCGGAGCGTTCCTGAGCTATATTTCAAGTTTGGAATGGTTGTGCTCTTCCTTGTGGGAGTTGTCATTTTCGGCCAGAGCCATGCAGGCGATGACATATCACCGGCGAGCTTTCAGTCTTTGATAGATCTAAAAGATCAAGCGACAAGCCTCTTTCAGGAAGAAGAACAAGAGAATCGGTTCTCGGATTCGGGAATTTCCGGCGAGATTTACGGAAAGCCTTCTCTTGCGATTCTCCAGGAGGAAAAGCTGGAACTTGAGATATTTCCTGGATCTGGTGCAGGGTTCAGGTCTGAAGAGACCGAACCTTTGGATCGGCTCTTTCAAGCAGCGACGCCAGGGGAAGGCGTGGCGGTCCCAACTGAGCTTTACATCGAAAGCCTGCCGCCTCAGCACAGGGAGATCATCAAAAGATACTTCGAAAACCTGGCAAACGGTTAACCGTGGACAAAATATAGTCAAGAACCGGTTAGATGAGACGAACCGGTTCTTGCCAGATTAGTGCTTAACGATACGAATAGGCCAAATCTCAAACTCTTACGAGTTAGATATTTGTCCGAAAGGTATCGCTAAACACTATATAGTCGAGGACCTGCGTCCGTATTTGGTAACTCTGATAATTGTGGTAGACTCTTACCGAGGCAAGATTGATGAGAGACGATCTGATTAACGTGTATAACGATGCGCCAGCCATCTTCGAGACCATAAGAAGTGAGATCGACAAAGTTGTAGTGGGCCAGAAAAAAGTGATCGAGCAGATTCTGGTTGGAATTTTAGCGGGAGGCCACATCCTTCTGGAGAGCAATCCGGGTCTTGGAAAAACCCTTCTCATCAAGACAATCGCCCAGACTACTGGACTTGACTTTAGTAGGATTCAGTGTACTCCAGATCTCATGCCTGCAGACATCACCGGGACCACTATAATAGAAGATGTCGACGGAACTAAAGAGTTCAGGTTCGAGCAGGGTCCAATCTTCGCTAACATAGTACTGGCTGACGAGATTAACAGGGCGTCACCCAGGACCCAGAGCGCCATGCTCGAAGCGATGCAAGAAAAGCAGGTCACTGTGGGCAAGAATACTTACAAGCTGGATGAGCCGTTCTTCATATTGGCAACTCAAAATCCCATCGAGATGGAGGGAACGTTTCCACTTCCTGAAGCCCAATTGGACCGGTTCCTCTTGAAAGTGTACATTGATTATCCATCTCTTGAAGAAGAATACAAGATCGCAGAGATGTACACCGGCCATCAGGTCCCAACGGTAAGCAGGGTGGTGACAAAAAGGGAACTTCTCTCGCTCCAGCAGCTCACAAGAGATATTCCCATCTCTGACGACTTGAAGATGGCCGCAATAAAGATCGTGGTGGCCACCAGGAGCTGGGACGGCGTGGAGTACGGCGTAAGCCCCCGAGCTTCCATCGGCCTCACGTTGGCTGCAAAGGCAAGGGCATTTCTTCAAGGGCGAGATTACGTATCAAGAGAAGATTTAGACATCATGGCGTACCCCATACTCAGGCATAGGATCATATTGAGCTTCGAGTCCGAAAGAAAGGGCGTTACCACCGATCAAGTCATATCTGACATCCTAAAAGGGGTCTGATCTGGCCAGTTGTTTTTGAGGGTGGACAGATGGACACCGAGTTCTTAAGAGAACTAGACCGTTTCACCTTACTGGTGAGAAAACGAGTCTCCACAACCTATACCGGTGCCAGAAGGTCGGTCAAGGTAGGCCGTGGGACCAATCCCGTCGGCTATCGTGAATACCGGAAAGGAGACGATTTCAAGTTCGTGGACTGGAAAGTTTACGGCAGATCTGAAAAGCTCTACGTTCGCGAGCACGAGGAAGAAAAGAGTCTGATGGTTCACATTCTCCTGGACGCCAGCGCCAGTATGGGTTATGGCGATAAGTTCGATTTTGCCACAATGTTGGCGACGGGTTTCTCTTATCTTGCCGTAAAGGAGAACGAGAAGTTCTCTATTTCCAAGTTTGGGGAGATGTTAGAACCAGGTGAATCGGTAGCCGGAAGGCGCAACCTATTTTGGGCCATTGAAGACTTGGGCAGAACCCGACCCACGGGCGGAACCGATATCAAAAAGGTCTCAGAGCAGTTCGACAAATTGATCAGATCCACGAGTCTGGTCGTCTTGATATCGGACTTTTTGGACGACATCAAGAACCTGACAAACAGCATATATCGTCTCTCACTTCATGACGTGATATTGATACAGGTTTTAGACCCGGTAGAAGCAGATCTAAGCATCGAAGGCGATCTCAGGTTCATCGATATGGAATCCAAAGAGTCTGTGGTGACCAGCATAACACCTCACATGAAAGAAGAGTACTTGCGTCGGATGGAGACTCACAATAACCAGATCCAGCAAGTATGTGACGCGGTGGGTGCAGACTTCTTTAGCTTCACCACCAACACGCCCATATTTGAGGCGTTCAAAGAGATTAACGACAGGGCGAATTTCTGGAGGGCGTGAGATGGAGTTAGGTTATGGCGCAGGGACTATTCAGCTGGATGTTGAAGGTGATGGCAGGTATGAAGTCCTTTTTCCAGACGAACTTTCTGGCGTAGAGGACGAAATCGGCGAAGTTGGACGAGCCTTAGACGAATCAATCGGCGCGTCTCTTTTTGATATCGATGGGTGCAAAAGCGCTTCGATCATGGTAAGTGACATCACTCGGCCCGCTCCGTCCAGCAAGATGTTGCCGCCTCTGATCGAACGGCTCAAGGCGATCGGGATCGAAGACATAAAAATCGTCTTTGGCCTTGGCACTCATCGGCGGATGACCTCCAAAGAAGAAAAAACAATTATCCAAGATTGCACTTCTTTTCCTCACGTTCAGCACGATAAGACTCGATGCATCTTTTTGGGCGAGACAAAAAGAGGAACGCCGGTCGAGATATTCGAAGAAGTTGCTGCAACCGATCTTAAGATCGGGACCGGGAACATCGAGTACCATTATTATGCAGGTTACAGCGGCGGCGCAAAAGCCGTACTTCCAGGCGTAAGTTCTGAGCGATCGATAAACAAGAACCATGCGATGATGACAGATCCTTTGGCAAGGTCGGGATCGCTGGAGAGCCCAGTCAGGCTTGACATGGAAGAGGCTGCAGGAATTGTTGGCCTTGATTTCATCTTAAACGCGGTTCTCAACAGCAGAAAAGAGATTGTCAGAGCTGTTGCTGGCGATTATGTCAAGGCTCATCGTGTCGGCGCAAAGGTCGTTGACCAGATGTACAAAAAGAAGGTGAAACCTGCCAAGATAGTGATCGCCTGTGCTGGCGGCCGCCCCAAGGACATAAATCTGTACCAAGCACATAAAGCCATGGACAACGCCAAAGAGGCGGTTCTTCCTGGTGGAACGATGATCCTTCTTGCAGAATGTGCTGAAGGTCTTGGTGATGCAGTATTCAGTCGATGGGCAAAAGAAGCTGCCTGTCCTGAAGATTGCGTCGATCGGTTCGGGCGCGAGTACGAGTTTGGTGGACACAAGGCCGCTTTGATCGCGAAAGAATCGCTTGAAAAGAACTTGATCCTCGTATCGAAACTTCCGCGAGAGATGGTCGAGATGTGTTTTTTTGGGCATGCTTCTTCACTTGAAGATGCTCTCAAGATGGCATGGGATCAGCAAGGCGAGGACTCGAAGGTCCTGGTGATGCCTTACGGTGGTTTGACCCTGGCAACTCCTGAGTGACTGAGAAAATATAGTCGAGAATCGATTAGCTGATGCTAATTGTTTTTTGCGAGATCGGTGCTCAGTGATGCTACAGAATTTAAATATTAATTATATATTTTTTTAACTGTTTGAACCCAATAGTCGAGAATGCTTGACTTGCAACAAGTGGATCTTGCACGCCTCCATCTTCGGCTACCTCTTCACATTCTCCTCATTGAACCAATACCTTTATATATCATCTCACTCTTAGATACTAACCATTGGTTACTGCTATTTGGTGCAACAATGGACCGGAAATCCTCGCCCTTTGTCGTCGCGCCATATTCGTGATGTCAGTCCCAAATCGAGCCGATTTGGCGTTCTGGTTCGAATAAAGTGGATAAGTTGAAATAAAGAAGAGAACGATTATTGTTTGAGGGTTAAAATGGCTGGAGATTACACGCTTAAAGTTGGTGAAGCTCGTCCTTCTGATGTGGGACGGGGGATTGCTAGGGTTGACCAGGCCGTTCTATACAAGGCAGGATGGCAGGCAGGAGACATTCTCAGCATTGAAGGGAAGAAAAAGACCGCAGCATTGCTCCTTCCTGGGTACCCATCGGACACAGGTACTGGCGTAATTCGGCTCGATGGAAACATCAGGCGGAACGCCAGGGTTAGCATCGATGACAGAGTTCCCATAAAGCTCATCAAGTCAGCTCCTGCAGAGAAGATAACTTTCGCGCCTACGGTTCCCTTGAGGATAACCGGCGGCGAAGAATACCTCCAAAGATACCTGGACGGCCGGGTCTTGACTAAAGGCGACATTATCGAGATCAACGTCATGGGCCGAAAGATCGATCTTGTCGCTGCTAGGATTTCACCATCTGCTGACGCTGTCATAATCGGTGATAGGACACAGATCTCGATAAGTGACAAGCCCATCAAAGAAGAGAATATCGCCGTATCCAGAGTTACTTATGAAGACATAGGCGGGCTCGGTCCTGAGATCAAGAAGGTGAGAGAGATGATCGAGCTTCCCATGAAACATCCTGAGCTTTTCGAGCGGCTCGGCGTGGAAGCTCCAAAGGGCGTTCTTCTTCATGGCCCGCCTGGAACCGGCAAGACTCTGCTTGCTAAAGCCTTGGCCTCTGAGACAAACGCTCACTTCCAGACCTTGAGCGGCCCTGAGATCATGTCTAAGTACTATGGAGAGAGCGAGCAGAAGCTTCGCGAGATCTTCGAAACAGCCGAGCAAGAGGCTCCAAGCATAGTGCTCATCGATGAGATCGACTCGATAGCACCGAAGAGAGAAGAGGTTACTGGTGAAGTAGAACGGCGTATTGTAGCTCAGCTCTTGGCTTTGATGGATGGTCTTGAGTCCAGAGGGAAAGTGGTGGTAATCGGCGCAACCAACAGGCCCGATGCTCTCGATCAGGCTCTGAGAAGACCTGGCAGGTTTGACAGAGAGATTGAGATCGGCGTTCCCAACGTGGAGGCGAGGCATGAGGTCCTTCAGATTCACACGAGAGGAATGCCTCTGGCCGAAGACGTAAGCTTGGAGAAGCTCGCCGAGGTCACTCACGGGTTTGTCGGAGCGGATCTTGCGGCTCTTGCAAGAGAAGCCGGGATGAGGTCTCTTCGGCGCATCCTTCCCGAGATGGATCTGGACGTTGAGAGCATACCTGTCGAGATCTTGAACAAGATCGTGGTAACCAACGAAGATTTCTTCGATGCTCTTCGGGAGATGGAGCCAAGCGCCATGCGAGAGGTTCTGGTTGAGTCTCCTAACGTTCACTGGGATGAAATTGGCGGCTTGAAGGACGTAAAACAAGAGCTTATGGAGGCCGTGGAATGGCCGCTCAGCTACCCTGAGCTTTTCAGCCATATGGCCGCAAATCCGCCCAAGGGCATCTTGCTTTATGGTCTGCCTGGGACCGGCAAGACTCTGATGGCAAAGGCCGTGGCAACAGAGAGTCAGGCCAACTTCATATCGATCAAGGGTCCTGAGTTCTTGAGCAAGTGGGTTGGCGAGTCTGAGAAGGCCGTAAGAGAGACGTTCAGGAAGGCGAGGCAAGCTGCTCCCGTTGTGTTGTTCTTCGACGAGATCGACTCGATCACTCCGGCTCGTGGCAGTGGACTTGGCGACTCTCACGTCACTGAAAGGGTGATCAGTCAGATCCTCTCTGAGATGGACGGTTTAGAGGCTCTTCACAACGTGGTCGTAATTGCCGCTACCAACCGGCCTGACATAATAGATCCGGCGCTTCTTCGGCCAGGGAGATTCGACAGGATGGTTGAGATCGGGATGCCTGACAAAGATGCGCGGCTGGAGATCTTGAAGATTCATGCCAAAGATCGGCCACTTTCTGATGACGTTGATCTTGAAAGCATAGCGGCTCGGTCTGACGGTTATTCTGGGGCAGATCTTGCTGCTGTCTGCAACGAGGCCGTGATGTTGGCCATTCGTGAGTACGTCTTTGACGGAAAGCCTCAGGAAGAAGACGAGATCAAGAAGTACAAGGTTGGAAAGAAGCATTTCGACGATGCCATCAAGAAAGTGAAGCCTAGCAAAGTGAACGAAGTCGGTGGTCAGAAGTTCTCCGAGTTCGTCTGATCGTGCATTGTGCATTGTGTTTCGCGGTCTTCGTTTCACCCGATCGCTCTAACTCAATGCTTTGCTTGACAGTTTGAGTACCTAATTTCGCGCCACCGCTCTAGGTGGCGCTACTTCCATCTTGTCTGGTCAACAAGTATGATTATGCCACGATCTTTCAAAATCTCTTTTTAAATTTTGCTGAAAGTCATACCAGGGACGTTCCCGCGCGTTTTCAATCCCTATCGGGTTTTCTATAGCGCTGCGACTCAATCGCCGCTATATTGCTTTGTAGCGCCTCGTCGTTTCAATCCCTATCGGGTTTTCTATAGCGCTGCGACGTGAGGCCATGACATCCTGGGATGCGGTAGACCATCGATAGTTTCAATCCCTATCGGGTTTTCTATAGCGCTGCGACACAAGACGTGCAATTTTGGCCGTCTGATTCTGTGGTGTTTCAATCCCTATCGGGTTTTCTAT
>Ga0272441_10004790_pt1 | contig 24070 bp, 21 predicted proteins | sample SSMProp6N_FD_193582 | JGI IMG/M metagenome (GOLD analysis project Ga0272441, IMG submission 193582) | Marine sediment archaeal communities from Little Sippewissett salt marsh, Falmouth, MA, United States - SSM-Prop-6N | ecosystem: Environmental > Aquatic > Marine > Wetlands > Sediment ...
CATTGGCCAGCTTTTCAACCAGGTCCCATACCTGCGTTCCTGTTTCGTCCGCCGCAATCTTGTCCACAAACGCGTTAACTGCGTCGTGGGCAATCAGGCCCTTATTCGCCAGCACACCAGCTACCTGATGCGCTTTCTTAACCGTATTGTCTTTGATTTCGTTCTGTTTGTCAAGCAAAGTTTGCGTAGTTTCAATGTACTTCGCAATCTTCTCGAAGGTCTCTTGCATTTGCATTGTCAGCCTCCTGTATCCGTACATTGCCGCTACGCGGGTTATTCCTTACGCTGTTGCCGAATCGACCGGATCGCATCGAGAAGAGCCGCTGCCTTTTCAACAGGTTTCTCCCCGGCTTTCTTTTCGGCCTTGTCTTCGGCTGCCGCTTCCATGCCTTCCTCGGCGCCTTCAACAGCACCTTCCGCAGCGCCTTCCTCGGCGCCTTCAGCAGCACCTTCCGCAGCGCCCGCTGATGCGATGTAATCCATCACACCCTGCGCTTCTTCCGGAGAGATCTGGCCTTCCTGTACCAGTGCGTCCAGCGCCTCCTGCAGTTCTTCCTCGGTGATACCCCCTTCTTCCCCTTCCATACCACCAGCAAGTTCTTCAGGAGCAACGGCGGGTGCACCAGCCGTTTCGCCGCCCATTTCGCCGCCCATACCACCGGCTGCGCCCATCAGGTCGCCGATGCTTGCATCTGCGGCCATCTGGCCCAGCTTCTCGTAGATGTCGGCCTCAGGCTTCTGGTCTTCCTGCTTTTCAGCCTTTTTCTCGTCGTCTTTCTTCTCGTCCGCGCCGTCTGTCGCCTGCTTCCGACCCTCGGCTACGCCGGCGTCGAAAATGGCCTGCTGAATCATGGCCTCGGCATCTGCCGCACCCGATTCGTAGGCAGCCTGCTTCTCAGCAAGCTCGGACTGCTGTGCCAAAAAAGCCATAACTTCCTCGGCGGACTCCGCACCGGCCTGCTTGGCCAACGCCTGTTCCACGATCTCAGCCCCCTCTTCTGTTGAAAGCATAAGTGCTGCGATCTTAGCCAGAACGTCTGTCGTCAGCTCCAACTGAGGTCCAGCAGCCTGCTTGTCGTCGTCCGACTTTTCCGCAGACTGCTCATCCGAGTTTTTTTCCGCTGAGGCCTCTTTGTCGCCATCCTCGGACTTTTCCTCGGACTTTTCCTCAGACTTTTCCTCAGACTTTTCCTCGTCGGCCTTCTTGTCTTCGGCGCCCTTTTCGTCCTCAGACTTTTCCTCAGACTTTTCCTCAGACTTTTCCTCAGACTTTTCCTCGTCGGCCTTCTTCTGCGACTGTTGCCACTCGTGGATATCGTTCAAGATCTCGTTGGCCAGCTTGGCTGGGCCGTCTTCCCCGTCGTCTGCCTTCTTGGCGTTGGCGTCAGCAGAGTCCAGAGGCTTCTTGCTCAGATTGACCGGGGCCTTATCTTCAGCTTCCAGCTTGTCTGTACGATCGGTCTGGTTGCCTTCCTCTTTCCCCTCGGCGCTCCCAGTCGTGCCCTTGCCGTCCGAAGGCGGCTCTGCATTCGCATCAGCGGAATCCAGAGGCTTCTTCTGCGGTTCGAGCGCGGGCTGGTCTGCTTCAAGAGCGTGTCCACGTGTTTTCGGGCTGTCGTCGCCGGCACCGGAAGTGTCGAGACCCTTTGCCTGCTTCTCGCCACCTTCGAGGGTGCTGTTGAACTCCGCCTTCTTCACGTCAATGAGCTGGCGAGTTGCGTCCAGGATTTCTCTCAGTGTTGACATTTGATTCAACTCCCTTGTTTTAGTTAACCAGGTTCTGCGCCGTCGCTGCCGCGAACAACGCATCTGTATCCGTATTCTTGTGCATAGATAGAATGGCCTTCACAGCCGAAAGTTTGTAAGCGGCATATTTCTCTGCCAATCTTTCAACCGTACCATTACAACTTATTTTTTCGTTTTTGTCAAGCGCGATTTCGTGATTATTTATCGTGAGCTCGATGATCCTCTGTTCCATCTGGGGACCGATGAATGTGAACTCCGCCGCCTTCTCCGACAGATCCGGACCCCCGCGGCCTAATGTCCGTGTATCGACATCGAAAAGCCGATCGTTGCAAACCCCCTGACAGGCGTTCGCTTTCTTCAACCGACCGTACACACCGACAACGATCTGCCGAACCTCGTCCATGAACGGTGCAATCTCACCGAAGTCCATACCCATTGCATACTTGTAGAATGAGTCAACGTCGAGGATCACGCCCGCCTGGGCAAGCTTACGAAAAACATCCTCCGGTTCGTGGTTTCGTAACCGCTGTATTGTTTCGTCATCTATCTGCGCAGCTGCGGCCTTCCGCAGTTCCCAGAAAAATCGTTCTCTGGACGTCGCCGGCCGACGCTCCCTGAGCTGTGAATACAGTTCTTCCATAGCAGCCATTTTGTCCAAATACCCTCGTTTTGCCGTTGCATCCGGAGATACGATCGCTAAGTGATCCGGTACCCAAATACCCTCGGCCTCTGCCAGTTTGACGGAGTCGATAACTTCCCCCGACGCCGCCTTCAGGTGCCAGGCAATACGATCGGCTGGACGCGTCACAAAGCTGATATCGAACCAATTGGGTTCGTCGTTGTGAGTGCAGGTAACTGTCCCGTCATCGGCAACCTTGCCCAGTTCAAAACGAACGTGGTCACACTGGTTGGGATCTTTAGACGAGCGGCGGAGCGCACCACATCGTGAGCAACGGTCGAACGCCACCTTGCAAGCCATCGAGAAAGGAATGTCACCATCGGTCGCCAGCTTCTGGAGTTCGTCTGCTGCCTTGTCCTTGTGCGCGTGAACGAAAAGTTCGATACGGCCCATAGGCGCATTGTATGCCGACTTCACGACCTGCCCCAGGCGTTTCTCGGGGTCCTTGTTCCGATGATGCCGATAGAGGTTGGCGTTCTTGACGAACGTGTGGTGATACGCAATGCACGCTTTCTTTGGAAAGCCGTCACCGTTACGGTTGGATCCGTAGTGTTCGAAGTCACCAAGAGCAACCAGGTGGATGCCCAAGTGGTCTTTGTCCGGAACCAGCTCGTTGTAGTCGCAATCGAAAATTGTCGACGCGGACTTTGTCAACAGACTCGGATCCTCGACAAGTCGCATACCCACATCAACCGTGGTGTCGAAAGTCGAGGAGTAGATCAACTTGACCATACCTGTATTGTCCATTAGGCCTCTCCTCTTAGATACTTATCCAGCAGCCAGCCGCCTACGAGGCCCACCGGGATCGCGGCTAACCCCAGCTTCCCCTTCGCGGCCAATGCGCGGTATTTCTTGGGATCGGACCCTACCAATTTTGCCGCTTCCCGCATGCGGGAGGCTGGTCGGGTAAATGCGCGTACCGGATGACGTATCGTTTGAGCAGCACGCCTACCAGCGCCCCCAATACCTGCCAACAACGATTGCAGGCCCGGATATTTACGCGGACCAACCAACGCCGTAGCATCTGTCGGGTAGGCCAGTTCCTTTGCCTTACCTATGACATCGCCGTACCGTAAGCGAGTCAGCGCACCTACGCCACCGCCAATAGCCATTCCAGGGTGTGAAAGCACGCCGCGGGCAATCGTGTCACCTACACGGCCAGTAACACCCGGCCGAGCTTCGCCCGGAAGCCGTATGTCGCCGCGAAGCATTTTGAGTCCCACAGGGAGCGCTGCGGCAGCGCCACCGCCCAGCAACGCGCCTAACAGCGCAGGCCCAAGTACACGTTGACGCCCTTCCTCGGGATCGTGTGGCGTAGCCAATGCCATCCCACCAGCAGCACCACCGCCAAGCGCCGCACCGATCAGTGCTCTGATCAACGCCTTGCGCACTTCGGGGTTCTGCTGTGCTTGCTGAAACCAGTCCCCCATACGTTGGAGGACCTGTGCTTCCTTATCCAGCCCCAACGGGGTCGCCCGTCGGGCAGCTTCTCGGAGACGGCTTGTCTTAGTCATTACACGTTCTCCACTTCTTCTCCGCTGAAATCGTCGGTGTTGCCGCGGAGTATGGCGACGGCTGTAGAAATACGCGCCGATACCTCGTCCTTCCACACTTCTGCGCGATCCTCTGCATCGCCGTAATCGTCCGAATCGAATCCCTGTGTGAACGGCGACTCGCTCATGATTTTGACCAGCTTGCTCGACAAATCGTAGGCCGGTGGCCCCGTGAAGTTTCCGCCCACGTCGATCTCTGGTTCACCGAATTTGGCCATGAGATCCTTGTCGGCTTCGCTCCAGTCCTGGGTATAGAGCGTAACCTTATAGATGCCGTCGGTTATGATCGAAATCTTGCGTATCTTCATTGTCTAACACCGCCTTCCGATGGTCTGCCCTTGAAATCTGTTTTGCCCGCGATGTTGCGGATATTCTGTTCAAGCTGCGTCCACTGCTGCGCCGCATACGGGTCGATTGCCACCGAATGCACCGCCTGTCGTAGAATCGCCCGTACAACTTCCTTGTTGGTTGCCAGCTCTGGGGCCAGATTCAACACCGCGTTATATGCGTTCACCACGACATCGGGGCTCTCTTCACTCAGCACCGGGTCATTAGCCATCAGATCCTGAAGCATGATCTGCCGCTGTACGTTCTTCAGGCGCTCCGATAGAGCGATGTTCTCCTGCTCCAATCCCGGTTTTGAAACCGCCCGCTCGACCCCGGTCTCGATGGCTTCGGAAATCGGCCGCTGTACGCCGCCGGAAACTCCCTTGCTGATCGCCTCGCCTAACAGCGGAGGCGACGCCTTTGTCTTGGTCTTGACATAAGGGTCGCCGAAAAGCGTCGTCCCCTCGGTCTTAACCTCGGTTCTGGCCTGCGCCGCCTTGCGCAGACCTGGATGGATAAAATTTACGAGGGAATCCGCCTCCTTCTCCGGGAAAACCGGTTGGATGGTTTCCATCCATTCGCGCTCAAACGCGTCCGCTTCTTTGTCAAGCGTTCCCGCAACAGCCAGCATCTCAGATTCGGCTTCCATCCACTCTTTGGCCTCTTTCAGCTGCCCAACGTATTCCTGAAGATCACGGTCGTCCACGACGGGACCCAGGTCAACGTTTTCGGCGCCTTTGTTCATCCACCCGGGGACAAACTCGGCAAGTTTGCACATGACGGGTCCAAACTGATCCTTGTAGCGATCGGACGCCTGTTTGTCGTATCCAGCCACCAGGCGGTTGTAACGCTCCTGGCACTCTTCCTCATAACCCCGGCCGAGGGTCGTGGCCAGTTTAGTGAGGATATCCGCGGCCTTCGTCGCAGCGACGCGGGCTTCGCTGCGGGCCGTCTTTGCCAGATCACGCTGTACATGGAGTACGCGCATTGCGCGCTCGGCCTGAGTCTCCAGACTGGTGTCCATGAACTCTGTTGGTGTTCCGAGATCAATGTCCCTTACGCCGGCAGCGCCCTTGATCTCCAGGCCGTCCTGATAGTTCGCCTCGGGGAGATCGTAAGAACTGTAGTCGTGGTTGACCACGTCTTCGCTCTTCTTCTCTTCCACGTCCTCGAAGATCGCGGGAATAACAGCCGCCGAATTAGCGAGCGCAAACTCCGCCGTACGGTCGTTCGCCGTCTTGTAATGATAGATTGTGCGCGCCGTGTTGAACGTCTCCACCAACCGCGTTGTCTGGTCGGCGTTGAAGTCGTGCTCCATCGCCGCTTTAACCACGGCCGCATTCGGATCGGCGCCCTCGTTGAAGTGGCGTACCGCAGAGTGCAGCGCGCCCATCAGCCTCTCCTTGAATGATCCTTGTACTGGCATCGTTATCGCTCCTTACTTTAGTTCAGCTTGCTGAGCAGCCATACGGACTTCCAGCAATTCGTCCAAAACCTTGCCCTTTTCCTGTGCCCCCGCCTCAATGAGTCCCTGCTGCCGTACCACGGGGTCGGATCCCACCTTTGAGATGAACGCCTTATCCTGTGCAAGCTGCTTGTCCCGGGACTGTGTAGCTGCCAGCACAACAGGCGCCAGTTTTCCCAACAGATCTCCCATCGCTTCGTTCGCTTCGCCGGCAGCATCGACACTACCACCAGTATCGTACAAAAGCCGCTTGTGGTTGTCAACGGCAACGTGGAACTCTGCCATGTCGCGGTTGCTGACCGTATTACGGAGGACGTTGAGGACCATTTTGCTCTGGAACACGCCCAGCATATGATCCTCCAAAAATTTCGGGTCACCCATATCGGCGTGAGCCGGTAACCCGAATTCCCGCATTATCGCGAAGTAGCCCAGAACGTGGGCCAGGTTTTTCCAAACCAGGTCGATCGGTGTACCTCCATCAAGCACCGCATTCTGCGGTAACGCCAGCCATCGCCGACGAAGTCCCGCGTCTACCATGCGCCCGTCCGCTTCGCGACAGTCGAAGAAAAGGCGCTCGAATATCATAATCGTTGGTCCCGTAATCCAGCTGCCCTTGCAAAGGTCCTCCCAGATAATGTGGTACGGAACCGCCGTCAAGAGAAGGGGCTCTATCTGAAACCGAGCATCCTTCATGTTTCGCTCGTTAAACCACTCAAGCGCCGGCGCATGGTACATCAGCCTGTCAGGCGGCGTTATGCCGTCTTCCAGGGCCCGCAGATATGCGCGGTGCTCATCAATCCATTTGTCCTCACCAACGAACCGATACTTACCGGACGGTGACCAATCTTTGTGACTGACCCAAAGGCGGGCAGTCAAATGTCGCCAGGCCGGGTCATAACCCGGCCATTTATCGACTGGCGTGTATATTGTCGTACCACCGATTTGCATTTACATGACCGCGCTTTCCGCATCCTCTGAATCGATGGCCTTTTGCCGAAGCTTCAGGACTAGGTCCCCAAAACTCTTGAACACACCGCGAAGCATGTCCTCCATTTCCGCCAGATCCTCGGAACCATAGCGCTCGGCGAACTCCTCGTTCTTCCAGTAGAAGAGGAAGAGAATCCGACCAATACGGTCGAGGGCCTTCATCAACTCCGGCACATAGCTGTCGATCACGGCGCCGGAATCATATAGACGAGAAAGTCCGCCGATTGCCGCATGGTCGAACACTTGTTTCTGGCCGGCCGCAGCCGCCTGCTCAGCAAGGCCAGCAGCCTGAGTGTCAATCTCGGCTTCGCCGCCAAGATTGAAACCGGGCTGTACGGTGTTCATCGTTGCCGGTACACCGGTCATCGAACCTTCAACGGTGTCCACTTGCGGGGGCATGACCACGGCGCCTGTAAATTGATCGCTACCATACGCCTGAGGCGGTTCAGCGGGGATGCTGACCCCCACCATTTGACCAAGCTTGACCATGCGTCTGGATTTGAAACGTGTTCCTGCCTCTTTGAGCATCGTCTCGGCATCATCCACCGACAAGCCGTATTTCCCGACAAGGCGGACCATTGCCGACTTATAGTTCACGGGTTTACCGTCGACAAAGTCGTCGTCAAAACGCACATAGTACTCCATCCCATCGTCGCTCCCGACCATCAGCTTATGGAATGCGTGCTTGGTCAGCGCTTCCATAACATCGGTCAGGGTGCCGGGACAGAACGCATCTTCCTGGGCCTCTGTAGCCTCATAACTCTGGTCGCTGTCGGATTCGATCAACGGCAACGCCTTCCAGTTTGCGGGCACCACAACAGTGTCTTTACCCGAGTACGTCAGCTTCCGACCGTTGTATTCCGCGAACTGGAGGTAGTCCCGCTCGTCCCGGGCGTTGTCATAGCTCGGTCCACCGCCCAGGGTCTCGAAATCATGCCCGTACGTGGGTCGATCGAAACTTGGGGATGTCTTCCAGTAGACGCGGGCCTTCACGCGCTTGTCGTTCTCTGCGATTACGGCCTCAACCTTGAATGGAGTAGTGGCCTCGCCCTTCTCGTTGACGAGCAGGTACTTCTGGCCGGGCTGCATCTTCGTCAGGGCCACAGCCTGTTCATAGGCATTTGGCCCCTCAACGAATTCATCGCCGCGAACAAACACGGCACCCGGCTCCGCCAGGAAGTAGTTCTTACCCGACGTGTCGACTACAACGCACTTCGGACACTTTGCCGCGTCCGAGGGCATGAACACCCAGGCCCGGGCTGTGCCGCCGGAACGCAGCAAAATGTTGTAGAGCCCGGAATTATCAGGCGAGTGGAAACGCTTCTCATAGTCGATCTCGTAGACTTCCGACCGTTCGGCGTCGTCACGGGTATCGTGGATTGTAAACCCGTCACGGACAAGACGCTTACGCTCCTTGCCGTCGATGTAGTCGGTCTTCTGCGTAATGACCGTGATTTTTGCCGCCTGTTTTTCGGGGGCCAGATCGGCCGCGAACTTGGTGACAAAAAGCGACTCGACGTCAGGATAGAACTGCAAAGCAGCCTTTGCAAAACCGGGGTTTTCCGTAATGGTGCGCATCAGGCAGTTAACAGCCCGTACGCCGCCCTTCTTCTCGATCCAGTCCACCAGGGTGCTTGCTTCCCCGTTCTTCTCGAACGGAAGAGCAGAGTTCTCCAGGCGAGCGATCGCACCACCCCACGCCTGCTGGAATTCTGCGTCCTTTTCGAGAGCGTCGGCCATTGCCTGCTGCAACTCGTTCCACGTGTTGAACCCGTCGTGAACGACGTCCAAGGCCTCCGCGGTCTTCGGTACACCGGCCGGAGATGTTGGGGGCTCCGCAAGAAAGTCGAAACGGGGTTGCTCAAAATCCTTTCGCAGCTGCGTGTGATCACCAGCGCTTTCACCCAGGCGAATTGTCTGATGGTTAACAATGTAGTTAACCCAGCTCTCACGCAGAGGCATGAATGTGTTATTCTTCTTAGAGAAGAGCATATCCATACCCTTGATCTGGTTATTGACGAAGAACGCCGGTACGTAGTAATACTCATTTCCGATCTTGAATCCGAAAATGCCAACAGCGCGGGAACCGTCCTCTTCCCGATCTACGACCTCAAAGCCAAGCAGATAGGGCATGAGACCCGCCGCTCTGTCCCTGAGAAAGGTATATGCCAGTCGACCGAAGTCCTGCTCCAACTGGACCTCATCCGGACTTTCAATATCAGCCACCTTTGTCATGCCGGCAGGAAGCTCGGCCAGCAACGATATAAACTTAGACATGGTGCGATGTCTCCTTTTCTGATTGAACAATCCTCACAGTAGTTATATCACAGGTCGGTAGGTTATGCAAACCCTAAAAGCCGAATTTCTTACCCTTCGGCCTACCGAATTCCACTCCTTTTGCAATACCCGGTAACGGGTGTAATCCGTGGACACGGGATTCCGCGCCCTGTTGGATGTCCTGCAGCAATCGTGACTGGAGATATGTCGAACCCAAACGGGCCATCCAATCGTCCCCGTACTGCGGAACTTTGATGACACTGACCATATTCGGCGTGAAGCCCGCCGGCTGTGAGTGTGAGAGTACGGACTGTACACCAAACTTCTTCAGCCGGTCGGCCATTTGTTTCGTCACCCGGGTCCCAATCGTATAGTGCAGTGCCGGCTCCTCCAGGTACTGGCCCACCGCCTTGCGGGGCTCAAGCATCTGTGCGTCTTTACGCGGTTTGTAGCTGTCTGCTAATGCGTTATAGGAAATCACATCACCCGGTAGAAAGTTACCAAGACCCTCAGGTTCTGAAACGGCAACGTGGTCTATCATGGCACGGGCCAAGACCTCCACGTTTCGACGGTTCACGTCGTACTTTGTATCGCGGAACGCCTGCGTCATTCGATTTGCGAAGTACCGGCGTCCTTCACCAATACCTTTGTAGCGAACAGCATCAGCGGGATTGATAATTCCACTTGAAAGCTGATCCCCGGCTTCCACCTTCTGTCCTTTTTCGACCTGCACAGCAAGATCCGGTGCCACGTAATGGACCTTGCCGTCGACGTAAATATTTGAACCGCCCTGCGCCGCGGGTTCGATCTTATCGACAGTACCATCCAGTTCGGCGATGGCGGCACGATGTGGAAACGTCTTGGGGATCTTGGCCAGGTTGTCAACAATATCGAAACCAGCATAGACAACGTTACCTTTGCTATCCTGCTGCCCGCCGCTGTGCTTCTGGTTGAGCTGTGACTGCGCAATGCGCTCGGCCAGGGCTGAAGCGGCGTTCAAACCCACGTGGTACCCTATCTCTGGAAAGCGGCCGCTCTCCCGTATGCCTACGCATTGCTTACAGAGACCGTCGGCCAAGTTGCAGGTCATGGGCGAACGAACAACCACCTCATCGACCTTCTTCTTTTTGAGCTCGGCCAAGACCGCCTTGTTGACAACCGTACCCGCTGGAAAGTTGGCTGCCGGCCTTGCCAGCACAGAGCCCAGGCTATCGTCGTCGTCAGTAGCCACTGGTACGCCGTATGGGGTACCACAATCGTCCTTGGTCACGACCATGGTCGAGACTGCGGTACCGAATTGTTTACCCAACGCGCCGGCATCGCGGGTTGCGAACTTAGTAGAGATAATGGCCTTGCGCGCTCCGTACGTGGCTGCCCAGTACTCGTAGGGATCCAATCCCTCTGCATAGCTCTTCCGAATGAAAACAGGAATTGTACGGTCCTGGGCGTCCTGGTAGATGGCCGGCGTAGAGAGCAAAGCCGCCAGCTGGGATGGGTTCCCACGTGCCTTTGATTTCACCTGGAGCGCAAAAGGATTATTCGCGGCCAAAGCGGATTTGTAGGTCTGGTCCACTATAAACTGCTGAATCTCCCCGTATACGGCCTCCAGTGCCTTTTCCTTATCCTCAGGTGTCATCGTCTTGTCTGCCAGGATCTTCTTCTCCTGTGCATTGACATGGTTGAGGATATCAGACTTATCGAAAGGGAGCCGGAGATCGGAGAGTTTCAGCGTCGTCCCCTCAGAAAACGACGCCTCCCGGCCAAGCTGCATCAGTTTCCAGGAGATCTCCCGATACTTGGAGGGCGCGTCCTTGGCGATTTGCGCAAGGAGAGCGTCCGCCTCCCCTTTGGTAAGTGTGCGGTCGTAGTCGCGGAACTTGAGGGGTAACGCGTCGTTTACGAGAACCTGACCTATTGTAGTCTGACTCATGGTCTCTTTTCAGGTAGGGGCGGCAGCGTCTTGCCAATGATCATTTTCTGAATCTTAGCCTCAACCAATTGGTTGACCTTCTGCTCAGCTACCGTATTGTCCCGTCCTTTGCTTATCAGGTTGGTAATGTACATCACTGCCATGAGAATGAACATCAAAATCAGCGCCTTGTTGTCCCAAATCGCCTTGCCGATACGTTTGACGGTTTTCTTTTCCGCCTGCTCTACCGCGTGTTCTGTTGCGCGCAGCTCCTGGATCTCCTCACATTTTCTGGTCTGGGCCTTCACCTTCCCGTCCATGTCGGCAACGTCTTTCTTCAAAAGCTTGATGTTGACGTTAGCGGCCGCTACCTTAAATACCATGCCGTGCGTAGGGCCGCCATTGCCGGTAAGGACACGATACAAGTCACGTATCAGCTCGTCGGTAGACGCATTGCCCGGGTCCTTGACCTGAGGCATGCAACATGATTTGAGTTCTTCGTCCAGTAGCGCTACATAGTCAACATTCGAATTGTGGGCTTGCGCCTTAGCTTCCGCTTCCATAGTTCGTCTCCCTATAGCCCAGACCGGATGATCTGGTCCGGCGGCTTCTTGACATCGAGATACCCATAACGCACCAGTGTAGCGTGCCAGTCGGGATCACCTTTTGTCACAAGTCCCCACATATCATCAGTGAAAACCCTAACCATCAATGCAACCAAATCGTCGAAGGAGTCACGGAACTCAATGATCGTGGCTTCTTCGCTTACCAACAACGGGGGCTGAAGTATGTTATTTCCCCGTACAATAATTTTCGACTTGTTGGCCATTACAGTTTCGTCTTGGCAACTATAGTTTCCATTCGGCAACTATAGTTTCCACTCTTACATCATGGGACCGGCACCGCCCATCGGGCCACCGCCCATCGGGCCGGCTGCGCCGCCACCCGCTTCGCTCCCGCCTGCGGGGGCCGCCTCGCCACCACCGTTGGCAGGAGCCGCTTTGCGGGTCTTGGTTGCATTGATAACGCCCTCAACAAGTCGGACGAGGTCATCAACGCTGAGGGTAATGGTACCCGTACCGCCACCGCCACCGAGCATCGCTGCGGCTTCTGGGGGAAGGGCACCCATTGCCTCGGGTGGAAGTTCTCCACCACCGGCAGGGGGCATACCACCCATTGCGGCGGGATCCATTGGAGGCATACCCCCCATTGCAGCTGGGTCCATAGGAGCCGCCCCACCCATCATAGCCGGATCCATGGGCGGCGTGCCACCCATCGGTGCGGCCTGTGCCTGGGTAAGCAGCCCACCACCGGCTACAGGACCAGCGCCGAGTGACGGATCAGCGCCAGCCGGCATGGCAACGAATGCCTGTTTAACGCTGTCGAGTAATTCCTGGTCTAGGGTTGCGAACTTCTTCATCATGAGCGAATCTCCTTATTCAACTTCCAATACTATAACTTAAATTCTGGTGCACCAGCAAGAAAAAACTACCAATCGTACTTGACAATCTCCTTCACCCTCTCCTGCACCTCAGGAGAACAAGCGTTCATCGCGTTACCGAGACGCCGAATGAAACGCTTACGCCGGCAGCCCCGACAACCCCGGGGATTCGCTTCTGCCTCGGCTAACGCGTCTAACGCCTGAATCACTGCGCTCTCACGTGGCAAATGCCGTCGTAGCTCCAGCTGGTTCGCATGAAAAAGCTCGCCCAGCTTTCGCGCCGGAAAACGCTGCTTCTTTGCCGATACTTGGGCCAAAGTCTCTATCCTTGGTGCCTTCGGTTCCAAGTTCTGAAATGGTAACAACTGCTCTGTTGTCGGTTCGCCTTCGAGCCAAGGCAGTCCCAACGGGCATTCGAAGTTGGGCCCGTCCGTCGGGTATATCCGCCCTACGAGCTTGCGCCACTGAGCGCCCTTCATTCGGTGTCTGCAGACGGGGCAATGCTCCCGTGACAGACATAGTTGCGATTCGATAAATTTCATTACGGTATGACAATCGGATCATTTACACCAATCTCGCCCCGTAGATATGCTTTCTTCGCTTCTTCGATGGACGCAAAACGTCTCGGTGTTTTTCGTACAGGCTCACGGGTAAGTTGGTAGAGGCCCATTGTCATCTCCATCGATGGAGAATGCCGAATGGAACGCAAGTCAGTCAAGCTAAATAGGTTCCGCGATGGAAGCATTTTCTCTCTGGCCTGGTCTACGGCTTTATCGGATACTGGTACATGAAAATTAGCCTGGTCGCCGTCAAAGTCCATAGTAAAACCTTTGGTCACCAACGGCGACACACGAATGGTGCTACCGTCGGTAATGTGTGGGTAGAATGCCAAGAGGTTGAACTTATGCCACGTCGGAGCACGATCGACTAGGACCGGCCGGCTCGACATCTCGGCCTCCAGCATCTCCTTCGCCTCGGGTGCCCGTTTCTCGATCAACTCCAACGCTCGCAACGCCGGATAGCCGCGGCGCTTCAGACGACGAAGCACGAAATCACGATAGACATCCCATGCCGCGTCCTCAGGTAGTCCAATGCTGTCCATGTCCAAGTTGGGGTCCGGTGTAACCACGCCGCGACCAACACCGCCAACGGTCTTAGAAATCACCCGGGATTGAAACATACCAGTCTTGGGGCTACGACCAATGACCTGGCGAATAGCGCCCTTAAGCCGGCGTGAGCGGCCTTCTGGTACAATCGATTCACCCAACCCGTAAGCAGCCGTGACTGCGTCGTAGAGATTAAGCTTCGTATCGGCCAACGCGTCTTCCGGGAATTCCGCCCGCTGTTCCTTGAGCGCCTGATTCATAGCAATAAGGTCGCGGTACATATCGTTCATGTCGGTCTTCAACGCAATGTCGCCCAAACGCGACACGGGCCTAAATATTGGCGGCAATACCGGTACCTTGGTAATCATCCACTGCGCGGGATGTATACCCTGCTTTTTGGCCGCCGAGAGATAGCCCAGGATCTTGACCGAATTGTCGCGATTGGCGCCCCGTAGCTGTTTGACACGTTGTTTATGATGTTCGATCGCTGCATCGATATCCAGCTTCTCCAGGGCTTTCTTAAGTCCCCGCCCACCGGCAATACCCTCGATAGCGGCGCGTCCCGCTACAATATCTCTCATCTCCTGCACTTTCAAGCCCAAAATACGTCGGATCGGCTCTTCCATTACCGGATTGGGCATCGGCTCGTTGAGTTCGATATGCGTCCAACGATTACCGGCCATACCGCCCGTCTTACCTACGTCAAACAGTCCGCCGGGTACGGGCTCGAAGTCCGCCGTTACGTATCGTCCCGGTTTCTTGGGGTCGATAGCGCCCTTGGAAAGCGTGGAAACGTCATCGTCCGTCATGGGCAGCAGCGACAATGTATCACCCCGCTCCTGGACATTGACTCCCCCGGCCCGCAGTGTATTCAAAAATTTTTCGTAGATGAACGGGGTCTTGGGTTCGGGCAGCGGGCGTCCAAGTTTCAAGGCCTTCCAGAATTCTTCGTTTTTGGTTCCCCGTACAAGCATCACGTCACGGATGACCTCGGTAGCGCCATGTGCCAGTGCTGCATTGACATCCATTTGGGAGAAACGCTTCGCCCCGGCCCCGCCCCCTTTAGCCGGCTGCTCGTCGATGGTATACGCACCTTGCTCCCCGCGGGCAGACAACTTCTTCTCCGCCAGATGGTGAAATGCCGACAGGTAAACATAGCCATCGGCCACGGGCTTGAGCGTCCTACCGCTAACCGGGTCAAACAGCGGATTGTCTTCCTTCACACCGGCAGACGCCAACTGATTCTCGGCCCAGGTCGCCCAGCCTTCCGGCGGCGCATCCTGGGGGAGGCGTATCTGTTGGCCTGTCTTCTTAGCCACCTTGGCCAACTGCATCTCAATGAGCTGTGCGGGTGCCACACGGGAGAGAATACCCATCGGATTCAACAACAACTCATACGACTCGTTCGTAGCCGGGTCACGCGGCATCTCATCGTCGGGGATGATCTTACCCACAACGCCCTTGAGTCCAAAACGAGTCGACAACTTGTCGCCGACCTGTACCGCAGGTGTGGTCTTGACATTAACCTTAGCCCCGGACTGTGTGACCGCCACGTCGGTGACAACGCCCGGGAACGAGTGGTCCCAAGTCACCGACTTATCGGTAAAGGAATTGCGCAACACCTTATGCAGCTTGCCCAACTGCGCATCGGCTGAGGTCAGGAGTTTAGGTCCTGTAGCCAGGATCAGGGGATCACCCTTCTCAACCGTCATCCCAGCCTTAATTACCCCGTTGGAGTCGATCTTCTCGATCTGGTCTTTAGTGTACTGGCGCGGGAAGGACGATATGTACTTATTCCGTGAAATATTGACGCCGCGTTTCGACTCCTGATCGTAGCCGTACAAACGCTCGGTGGCCATCTTCTTCGCAGCGCTCTCCGAAATAACGTATGCGTCTTCGTACGACATTCCACGTGCGGGAATTACTGCCGTCTTAAGGTTGACGCCCATGTTGATGGCACCGCTCTTGGGATCTGTGAAATTGGAATGTGCAAGCATGTCCCCGACGTTCACACGATCGCCGGTCTTGACCGAAGGAAAGTAGCTGATACCCGTCAGCCGATTGAACGGAAAATCCTTGACAAGTTCTACAACATGTTTCTTCCCGTTGTCATCGGTAACCGTAACACCCTTGTCAGTCACCCGGGTCACGGTACCGCCGACCTTGGCACGCAACGTCCCAATACGTCGGCCGTAGTGCTCGGTAAACGTGCTCTTCCCATCGGGGAGTAGACTGTCTACCAGCGGCACCTCGCCCTTCACCTGGGGTAGATACTGACTCCAGAATTTCGCCCCATAAAACTGACGACCCGGCTGTACGCCGGTGGGCATCGGATTCAAATTGGTATGTGACGACATCGTGTGACCGAACGACGGCACTTCAAGGTCGACCTTATTCTTAGGTATACGCTCGATCTTACCGCCTACCATCGCAACGGCCGTAGCACCGGGCTTACGCATTTCGCCCGGGAACGCGACTGCCTTGTCCGCAATGTCCTCGGGACGGTAGTAAAGTAACCGACCACTTGTTGGCTCACGGAATTCACCGTAAATCTGTTTGTCGCGGCCCTTGAACGTACGGTAGGCAGCACGTACATCGATGCCGATATTCATGCCCTCGGGACCGGTGATCGGGTCAATGAATCCAAACTGTCCGTTATTAACGTCACGGGCCTCGTCAGTAATGGCCTCAGCGCTGCTTATGCCACCCATACCCAGCTTTGTAATACGCGTTGACTGCTCCAGAGTGTGCAGGGGATTCGTCTCCTCCAGTGGCATTGCTAACCGGGACCCAAGGAGCAGGCCCTCACGTGGGTCATAAATATAGGGGCTCAGGGCAGCCCGACCGATACCAGTGAGGTTACGTCCACGGCGGGCCTTGCGCAGTAACGAACGCGCCAGCCTCCCTGCGTCCTTGTCAATACGTTCCTCCAATAGATCCTCCACGGAATACACGTTACTGAACATCGGGGAGTCACGATCATCCGCATTCTCGTCGCCCCGGGAGACGTTCAACATCTTCTGCGTGGCCCGTAGCAGCAGCTGCGGCGAGATTCCTACCGAACCCGTTATACCCATAGTACGGGCAACCACATCGGGGTCGAGCTCGAATTTAGGCAATGATTCAGTGATAAATTTCTGTTTGGTGTCGTCGGCAGCAGTAGCATCGTACTTGTACCCGGCAAATCGTTGGTACATCTTCTGAAGCGCACGCTTATCTTGTTTCTTGATGTTGGCCTCAAGCAGCTCAGGGCCCCAGGCCTTCAGCAGTTGTTTATCGGAAACGCCCATGATGTTCAACAGCGTGTAGAGCGGAATACTTGACTGATCGACGTTGATGCGAAAGATACCGGTCTCCGGCTCCAGGCGCAGGTGGAAACTCTTTCCCGTACCGGGACGCACGTTAAACTGAGTCTCAACTTCGCCGGTACGCCGCTTACGCACATAGGCGCCGGGCTTCAGACGGGACTGGTTGACGATGCTGTACTCATTCCCGTTATAGATAAAAGTACCACGCGGCGTGTAGAAGGGTATCTGCATAACCATATCTTCTCGGGTATCCAGAACCTGCTCCGTCGGCTTGTGAATCAACCGCCATGTGCCATTGATCGGTGTCCGCAGCTGACGGTCCTTCATCAGGGCTTGCTTCTGTTGGTCCAGGGTAAACTCCTGTGGACCCGAGTATCGGATATCGGACAACTCCAACCGGTACTCGTCGTCCTCGACGGGGAAACGACGTTTGAGCGCGGCCAACGTGTTATCGTAAATAAGCTGGCGCGTCTTGTCCGTGTCGTCGAACTCACGGAGATGCTCGGGCAACTTGGGCATGGCCTCTCTCCTTAGATTTTACCCTCGGCCGCCATCTGCCGGAGGATAGCCATAACCTTCGCCTTATTCTTCTCCAGGTACGCTTGCGCCTCGGGATCGGTCGCAGTGAGTTTGATCTTGGAAACCGTTTTGCGCGTCTGTGCGGGCGTAGGCTCTTCCTCGGGTGACTTGGCCTTTGGCTGTGCAGCACGGTTGGCAATCGTGCTGCCAATCACGCTGGATACTACCTCGGGCAACATCCCCAGCACTACGGCCTGCTTACCAAACGGCTTCAATCGCTTGATGTACTCCGTTGCGGCCGACGCATGTGGCTGGATCGTTTGTTTCACCGCCTTCCAGAACGGCACCGGTGCACCCGGTGTCAGGTGCTTCTGCATCTGCTTGTAGAGTATGTGGTCCACCAGGTTACTGACGCCCGGGATACTTGTGGCCCATCGAAAATGTCGAAGTAATGGATGCTGCGCCATGGTTGTCCGCTGGATCAGCTGACGCAATCGCGGATTCTGACGCAGATATTCAATCAACAGATCAACGTCGGCCGCCAACTTAAATAGGCGCGGCACCGATGTACCTGCCTTCTCCATGGCCTCCTTGACCTGGGGATCGGTCAGAATCTTTGTCTCGCCTCCAACGCGATCCATCATCACCCCGAGTGCAGCCTTGATGCATTCAATATCCTCAGCAGTACCCGTCTTCTCTTCGCCTTCCTCGTCCGTGGCCGGCTGGCTACGGAACACAATGCGCCGCACCTTCGGAATGTCAAGGCCACGGCGTTGCGCCTCCCTAAATTTTTCGTCGAGAATGCGTTTTGTAATGTAAGCGGTTCCCCCGGCACCCAGGATACTCATAAGTGCAGCAGACGCCAGCAAGTAATTAAAGGGCCCAAACGTCCGATCGCCCTCCTTCTCCATCGGCAAGGCGAAGAGCGCATCCAAGCACTCTGCGGTTTTGGGCGTCTGCAGCATGTCCATGTACTCCTGTTGTGCCGCCTCAAGTTCTGCCTGGAGCTGTTTTTGCCGACGCGTCTGGTAAATCTTGTTCACAACGTGCGCGCCGAGAGCGCTTCCACCCAATGCCGCCAACGCGGCGGTCGTCAGGGTAGGCCATCCAGTAGCTGCCGTTTTACAACCGAATGTACCGTCGTAGGCCCGGCGGAACTGGCTGTTCTTTTTGGGTCCCCGCGCCACGGTAATGCGGGTGTGTTCAACGCGCCTTATTTTAGTCGGCGGTCCCTCTTTCTTCTCGGCAGCCATCTTCCGGCGGGGAAGAGTCAGCACAATCTGGTCTTCGCTGGTTTCCGGTTCGGCGGCAAGCTCTCGCTGCTTCGCATGCATTTCCCGGAGCATGCGAACCAGGTTGAGTACTGCCATGGTTGAGCCCCCGGCCAAGAGGCCCCCGAGCCCATATCGGGCAACGATTGTGGGATCCACTTCCAGTGCCTTTTTATCCATTGGTATCTCCTTGGTCCGGTACACCTACGGTCGGATTGGCCTTGACCTTCAACTCAAACTCAATCCATTCAATATGTGCTATCCACCGCGGTTTACCTGTACCGCTATTCACAAATTGTCTATCGTTAAACAGAATCGCATGCGTACGCTGCTGTATGCCGCTGAAGAGTGTTTGCATCAATGCCGCGTATTCTTTCGCGGCCTTTGCTTGGCCCAGGTCAAATGTCTTGACCTGGAACTCTTTCACCTTCGAGGCCTTCTGAAACAGCGCTCGATCACGCTCTTTTTCCAGTTCTTCCGGATCGGGAGTTATGTCCGGAGCCAAGTGCTCAAACATAGACTTACCCGTACTCAGTAGACCGGATAACATCGGTCCGCTTTCCATCGTGTTTCGTCCTTCGTTTTGGGGTGTTAATCGATATCGTTGCTACCCTCGTCGCCGCTGGCCTCCCGATCATTATTGCCGGTATTGTTGTCGCCGCTTACAACGTTAACGTCGTTATTGTCGCCTTCGACGTGAATGTCTACGTCGTCGCCCCCATCATCATCGTCATCGTCGTCGTTTGCGGCTTCCTGAATCGCGTAGCCAATCAAACCGTACAGTACCACGTCACCCCCAAGGCCGCCCAACTGTGACAGCGTCTCGCCCCATGTGTAATCGCTGCGGATCAGTTCCAGAACGTTTACCTGGACGCCAACGGCGATTTCATTGGGGCGCGTACTCATATTCGTGGCCTCAAAGACCTTGGCCTTCTGTTCGGCCGACAAGTTCTTGGACAGCATTGCTGATCTACGGATGCGTGCCTTCTTGTTACGCTCCGCTGTCATGTAAGAAAAGGGCCCAATTATCGGAGCCGTTGCACACCCCGACAGAATGAAAGCCAATAAGCCCACAATGATAAACTTCGTGTATTTCATTTTTCCTCCTTAGCTTAAACCCGGGCACCGGCACCGGCCAGCCCGCTCTCCAGGCCGCGGGTAGCTTGTCGGTAGAACTTGATTTTTTCTTTAAGTTCTCGCTCCCTGGTCTGTTCCTGCGTCAGGTGCTTGCCAATTGCGTGGGACGCAACGCCCAGCGGTATACCACCCAGCAGCGAGATTGCCACCAACGCCTTGGCAATGTTACCCGGTGAAAGGTCGATGGCGCCCGACTTCACCAAGCCGTCGATCTGCGACGGTCGTACACCGTGCTCCGCGAACTTCATCATGGCGCCCATCTTCATGGCCGCCGCTCTTTCCGCGGGTGATAGGATCTGTGTATATTCTGGCTTCACGTTACACCTACAGCTTCAGCTTTTTGGCCAATTTGTCCAAGACCTGGGCTGCGCTCTGCTTCTCTTTAGGCTTTGCCGGGGTCTTGGCGGCGGCACCGCCTGCTGCGCCACCGAGAAGCGCTGGCACGGCCAGTGCGCCCATAGCTTGAGGATTCTTTACAGCCTTAGCCGCACCGCTGCCTACGCCCTTAGCGTAGCGGCCAGCGGTCGCAGCCCCAGCCTGTACTTTCTTAAGCATCGGCATCAACCGGGCTAAAAGTCGAGTAAACTTAGTACCCTGGCCGATCATCGGCATTATGGCTTTCTTCTCCAACAGAAGCTCTGGATCCACGCCGATTTCTGCGCACTTCTCAACCAGGCCCTCCAGATAAGCAAGATCATAATCACTGAGTTTTTCGATGTCCATTGTATTCGCTCCCTTTCCGAGTGAACCGCTCCAAGTCCTGCACACCATGTGTGCGCCTACCTTTGTGTTGTACCGACGACAATTGCTCGCCAGCTTATAATACTGGTCACACGTCTCACAGCTCTTGCCGGGCGTGTCTGCCTGCCTATAGTTAGGGGGTTTCGCCATTACAGCAACTTCCACCCGGATGGGTCCTTCGGCTTATTCAGCTGATTATTGATCACCGACCCCAGTCCGAAGCCGGCAACCGTAGAAACCATCTGTCCGACGACGCCCATTCCAAAATACTTTGAAATCAACCACCCTATAATACCACCGAGCCCACGCATCATCAAGGCAGAAAGTGGAGTACTTTCGTTGGCATACCCGACCATTCCCTTGATCTGCCCCATCAGCCGTGCGCGTTCATTGGGACCCAAAGACATGTCACGTCGGATCGCAGCGTAGAGATCGCCCAGCGTCTTGGCAGCAACGCCTGGATCGTAAAGCAGCGACGAATAATTGTCCTGTGCGCGTTTCTTCATCATATCCTCGGAACCTGAAATTGTGGCATAGGCGTGGGCTGGATGTTTGTGAACATGTGCTTCAGCCCGGCGAATGCGCTTTGCTGTGGATATCGCATCGTCTGCACGGCTTGTTGTCCTATAGCCCGTGGCGCCGCTGTGGGTTCGCCGCCGACTACACTGCCGCCCACCATGGCAGGTAAATAGAATGGAGATCTCTGGATACGTGCCACACCGCGTGTCATCGCTGAGCCCGCACGTCCCAGCGCTTGTGTGGGCATACGACCGATCATCCTGCTTTTCGCCAGGCGATTGATCATCGTCGGCGCAGCTCGCCGAACTACATGGGCCTTACCGCCAATCATAGTGACGGGTTTCATCATACGAGTAACACCAGGAATCTTGCGGGCAAATTGCCCAACACGCCCAACACGACGAGCTTGATGCAGAGCCTTCAACGTCTTGCCGCCTTTCGCCAGCTTGCCGGCTATGCGCAGTCCCTTCAGGCCACGACCGGCCCATCCGACGAGCGGCAATGCCATCAACGCCTCAGCCCCGGCTCCCAGCGCGTGACGTACGCCCGCTTTCCGCTTGCCGGCCTTGAACGCCTTGTACGCTTTTCTACCCTGGCCGGCTGCGCCAACGGCACCCATTCCAGCAAACAGCGCAGAGAGCAGCAGGCCCGCCGTGATGGCAATTGCCTGTTTCTCAAGGCCAACTACGTTTGTCAGGCCGTGATATTTGTTCTGTTTCTCCCACGGCTTCGGCATGTCGGAGAACGGTTGCCCGTAGCGCGGGAACCCGTGGATGTCTTTATGGATAGTGTCCGAAATGTCGTACCAGGTCCGGGGCGTGGGCTGTGGTTGCTTCTTGCCCATGGCCAATGAACTGACAACGCCCAGGGCTGAACCAATCAACGTGCCAATCAGCAGGGGTTTGACCACGCTCACCGGCTGACGGTTGCCGGCATGCAGACGGATGGCACGATGCAACGCCGCGTAACCCAGGCCCGAAGCCGCACCGAGCATACCCAGCTGCATGCCCGCCGCCAGGGGGTTGCTACGTATCGCTCCCAGGGGCGGAGTAGCATACAAATACTCGTGCTTCAGCGGATAATACGGGTGTGGCCAATCGTAACGCAGCCCCGGCCAATCGTAACGATAGGGATAGGGCGGCCGCCACATCGGGTAGCTGTAGGGATCGTGATAACGAGGACGAACGCGCCGCGGAAAATACGGACGGTTCCACTCGAACGCGAAGGTAGGTCGGTATCTAGGCATCTCCCTTGTCCTGGGTTGGCGGTTTCTGTTTAGGTGGCTTTTCAGCCAGCTGTTCTTTCTTTCGCCCTATTTCGATTTGTGCGCAAAGAGCACAGACCTTGAATCCTTCGATGGGTAGCAGTGGGAGGTTGTTTCCGCAGAACTGACACTTTCCGTTCTTAAGCGTAACGACCATCCCCTCGGGTTTTCCCCCTTTATCAGTCTTCGCCGTAGGCAGTGCCGCGTCTTGATTACATTCGCACTGCTGCCCGCCAAACGAACTCTTACGCTCCTGAATACCTGCCGCTCCCATCAGCTGTTCGGTATGCTGTTCGCTACGGCAACGTGTCACGCTCAGGAACACAGGTTGATCGTGATTCATGGCCATCAGCATCGGCGTAATATCCATGACCGCTGCTCCATGGATATCCGTGAACAAGTCGGTTTCTGGGCCCAGGATGACGTGTAGAACGTTACCCATCGGATTCTGCCCACGTAAAGTTATCATGTTTACCCCCTGACTATAACCATCCCCTTATCTTTCCGTATACAAAGTGGAACGCCTCCTTGGCACACGGCTCTTTCCGTTTCACAGCCATCGCCAATTTCCGCAAATCTCCACGATTGTACTCGCAGGCCTGGTCGGCGACAAGAATTCCGATATACATCGGGCTCGGAAGTTCTCGGGCCTTTTCCATGTCCGCGGAAGCCGTCTTGGCTTGCTCCATCATCATGGCCTGCCCTTGACGTGCAAACTCCTGACGCATGTTGTCCATTTCCTGAATGACAATGGCATGCAGCGTCGGGTTGCTGTGCTTGATCTTGATCAACTCGCCGCGACGCATAGACGCCGGCGTCTGAAGCAACAGTTGCTGCGCCACCTGCTTGCCCTGTTCGTAGACATCGCCCGGTGTCGCACCCGGTTGTCCGCCGGGGCCGCCTCCCTGGTCGGGGCCGCCCTCCATTGGCATACCCATCTGAGAGGCCTGTTGGCGTTCCATGGCCTCCTGCTGGAGCTGCATGATCGCCTCTTGTTCCTCGACGACGCGCCGCTGCTCCTCCAGGTAATCGATACCCAGTGGACGATAGGCCGTCGCCTTGGAGATGTCCATTCCCGCCGCTGCCTGTAACGCAAGGGCCTTGCGTTCGATATCGTCGGCCAGGGTAACGCTGCGTAGCTTACCCGTAACCTCGCCCCATACGAAGTGACGGGACAATCGAATAAGCAACCAGCTTATGAAATCGTTCAATCCGTCAATCAGAGCGCCCCACGTCTTCTCGAATAGACGCAACGCCACGGGAAAGGCCTGGATTGAAAGCGAACCCTTGTACAGTTCGGCCGGAAAACCGATAGCGTTCAGGAGTTCATCCAGGGCCTGAGCGATTTGTTCCTTGGGCGCCAGGCCCTGGGCCTCACCGCCAAGCATCTCGTAACCGATCTGGAAGGGGGCCACTTGGATGTCAGCAATATTCTTGCGCTTGCGATCCACCATGTTCTGCATGTGACCCACGAAGTTGGCCATGGACATTGTCGACAGCGGGTCGTTCATTTGCGGCCCCCGCTGAGCCGTTGGATAGAGGATCCGGAACGGCACGATGAAATCCAGGGCAATAGCCTCGTCGTATCGGCGCAGAATCTGGATATAGTACGCCAGCTTGAAATTGGGCATGATCGGCGGAATGGCCCAGCCCTTGATGGGCAAACCGGCCAGCGTCGAGTCACGCATATGGTAAATTGCATCGTCACGGAACTTGAAGAGCGGATTGCCCTTCTGCTTCTGGTTCGCCATACAGGCCTCGATCATGGACCATGGCGTATCGTCGAGATAAAACTTCTCGCACTTACGCAGCCGCTCGACG
>Ga0272441_10004792_pt1 | contig 24064 bp, 19 predicted proteins | sample SSMProp6N_FD_193582 | JGI IMG/M metagenome (GOLD analysis project Ga0272441, IMG submission 193582) | Marine sediment archaeal communities from Little Sippewissett salt marsh, Falmouth, MA, United States - SSM-Prop-6N | ecosystem: Environmental > Aquatic > Marine > Wetlands > Sediment ...
GTGACAACAGGTCCTCGTGTCTGGTTTCAACGCGCTCTTTTGTTTGTTCCATGTCTTCAGCTCCATGCTCCCATACGATGTAGTTTTGTGATAAGCTTACACTTGAAATCTATTTTTATGTGAATAGCTTCACATAAAAAAATATCTTACCGACAAACATTTGTCAATAAAATTTACGGAATTCACAAAAAAAAATTCTTTTTCCGGCCCTGCGCCAGTCCAGGAGGGGTATTCATCCCTGAAATACCCTGTGGATTGCCGTTTCTCCGGTAGCGTATTATACTGAAAAGTTAAAGCGGATCAGCTGTGAGGAGGCGATCATGAACGACCGTTACGAAAACATGGTTTACCGGCGCTGCGGTGCAAGCGGCCTGAAGCTGCCGGTCCTCTCCCTGGGGTTGTGGCAGAATTTCGGCGGTCCCCGGGTCTGCGAGGAAGCCCGTAAAATGATCCTGGGCGCCTTCGACCTGGGGATCACCCATTTCGACCTGGCCAACAACTACGGACCCCCGTCCGGCGCCGCGGAGTCTAATTTCGGCCGGCTTTTGGCCGCGGACCTTAAAAACCACCGCGACGAGCTGATCATCTCCACCAAGGCGGGCTACACCATGTGGCCCGGCCCCTACGGAGACTGGGGATCCCGCAAGTACCTGCTGGCCAGCCTAAACCAGAGCCTGCGGCGCCTGGGGGTGGAGTACGTGGACATATTCTATTCCCACCGTTTCGATCCCGAAACACCCCTGGAGGAGACCATGGGCGCCCTGGCCGATGCGGTCCGCTTCGGCAAGGCGCTGTACGCGGGTATCAGTTCCTACTCGGCGTCTAAAACCGCCGCGGCGGCCGATATCCTGCGCCGCCTGGGTGTGCCCTGTTTGATCCATCAGCCTTCCTATTCTTTACTCAACCGCTGGATCGAGGCGGAGCTTCTTGATACACTTGAGCGGGAGGGCATGGGCTGCATCGCCTTCTCGCCCCTGGCGCAGGGACTGCTCACGGACCGCTACCTAAAAGGCATTCCCCCGGGCTCGCGGGCTTCTATCAGGCAAAGCTCTCTGGCGTCTGAGCTGCTGAGCCCGGAGAATCTGGCCAGGGTGCGGGCCCTGAACGAGATCGCCCGCCGGCGAAATCAGAGCCTGGCGCAGATGGCCCTGGCCTGGTGTGTTCGGGATGAGCGTGTGACTTCCGTGCTGGTCGGCGCCTCCAGCCTGGCGCAGATCAAGGAAAACCTGACCGCCTTCCGGGAACCCGCCTTCACGGCCGCGGAGCTCGCTGAGATCGACCGCTACGCAGTGGACGGGGAAATAAACCTCTGGGCCGCCTCGAGCCGGGATGTTTGAAAAGCAATGTATGGTGCCTCCGGCGCTAAACCGAAATATATAAAACAAATAAAGGAGACATGCATGACCGATCTTGAACAGCGGGCTTTAGACTATCACTCCCGGCCGGTGCCGGGCAAACTGGAAGTCGTTCCCAGCAAGCCCTGCCGGACCCAGGACGAGCTTTCCCTGGCCTACACCCCGGGGGTGGCCTCTCCCTGCCTGAAGATCGCCGCCCAACCGGAGCTCGCGGCAGACTACACCAACCGCGGCAACCTGGTGGCCGTGGTGAGCAATGGCTCGGCGGTGCTGGGGCTGGGAAACATCGGCGCCCTGGCCGGTAAGCCGGTGATGGAAGGCAAGGGCGTGCTTTTCAAGCGCTTCGCCGATATCGATGTCTTCGACCTGGAAGTGGCCAGCGAGGATCCGGAACAGATCATCACCCTGGTGAAGCTTTTGGAGCCCACCTTCGGGGGCGTCAATCTGGAGGATATCCGCGCTCCCGAGTGCTTTTATATAGAAGAGCAGCTGCAAACGCAGTGCGGCATTCCGGTTTTTCACGACGACCAGCACGGCACCGCCGTGATCGCCGGGGCCGGCCTGCTCAACGCCCTGGAGGTCGTGGGGAAAAAGATCGACAACGTCAAGGTGGTCTTAAGCGGGGCCGGGGCCGCCGGGATCGCCTGCGCCAAATACTTCGTGTCCCTGGGGGTGAAGAAGGACCACCTGGTGCTCTGCGATTCCCGGGGCGTGATTCACCGGGACCGCAGCGAGGGCATGAATCCCTACAAGGCGGCCTTCGTTGCCGATACGAAGGCCCGCACTCTGGCCGAGGCATTGAAGGGCGCGGACGTCTTTTTCGGGGTTTCCGCACGGGACATTGTCGACGCGCAGATGCTTCTCAGCATGAACGACCGGCCCTTGGTCTTCGCTTTGGCCAATCCGAATCCGGAGATCACCTTTGAAGCCGCCAAGGCCGCCCGGCCGGAGGTGATCATCTGCACCGGTCGCAGCGACAAGCCCAACCAGGTCAACAATGTGCTGGGCTTTCCCTTCATTTTTCGGGGCGCCCTGGATGCGGGGGCCTGCTGCATCAATGAAGCCATGAAGCACGCAGCCAGCCGGGCTTTGGCGGACCTGGCCAGAGAGCCGGTGCCCCGGGAGGTCTGCGCAGCCTACGGGCTCAAAGAGCTGCACTTTGGGCCGGACTATATCATTCCCAAGCCCTTCGATCCCCGGGTGCTGATCCGGGAAGCCGGGGCGGTAGCCCGGGCGGCCGTGGAAAGCGGAGCTGCTCCGGGACCCTTCGACCTGGCATCCTACGAAGAGCAACTGCGGGAACGGCTGGACGGATCCCTGGCCCGCTTTCGGGCCTGAGACGCCGTCCTGGCACCATCCGGCGGCAAATGTACGGGTAAGATTGAAAAAAAAACAGTAGACTTAAATGACATCATGGGAGCCGGAGCGCCCCGGGGGTAGGGGAGTCCGGCGTACAGGAGAAAGCAGAATGGCAAGGTTATGGCGTAAAGAAGCAAGGATCATCAACAAGATCGAAGCCTACCTGGAGCAGGTGGACAAGACCCGGGACCTGTTCCGCGATATTATGGGTGAACTGGTAAGGGGTGAGGTGAGCGAGCGCAGCGAGGAGCGCGTCATGGAGGTCCACGCCTCCGAGTCGCTGGCCGACGATATCCGCCGGGATATCGAGCTGCAGATGTACAAGAAGGCACTGATCCCGGAATCCCGGGGTGATGTTTTAGGGCTGATCGAGTCCATGGATATGATTCCCAACCTGTTTCAGTCCCTCTGCGACCAGCTCCTGTTCCAGAGGATCGAGGTGCCGGCGGAGTTCAGGGAGCCTTACCTCGAGCTGGTGGAGGTGAACATCGACTCCTACAACCTCTTGCGGGAGGCGATTCTGGCCCTGTTCTACCGGCGGGATTGCCAGAAAGAGCTGCTGTTGATAGACGAGAAGGAGAGCGAGTCGGACGGCATCGAGCGCAAGCTGGTGAAGGATATCTTTGCCACCTCCATGGACAAGGCGGATAAAATTCTCCTCAAGGAGATCGTGGTCAACACCGGGGACATCTCCGATACTGCGGAAATTGCGGCGGACCGTTTGAATCTGGCTTTGATCAAGCGCAGGATCTAGCTGATGTACCGGCTCTTAAGCGGCGTGTTCATGGGCTGGGCCCACGGCAGCAACAACGCGGCCAATGTGTTCGGTACGGCCGTCTTTTCCAAGACCGTACGCTACCGCACGGCGGTGATTCTCTGCGCTATCTTTGTCATCGCCGGCGCGGTCTTGGAGGGCCAGGCGGGGATGAATACTATCAGCGGCCTTGTCAACCAGACCGCCACCAGCGCCTTTGTGGCCTCCCTGGCCGCGGCCCTGACTGTAACTCTGATGTCCATGCTCAAGATGCCGGTGTCCACTTCCCAGGCTATCGTGGGGGCGATCATCGGTATCGGCTTGAGCCTGGGGAAAAGCGATTTCTCCGGGCTCACCAAGGTGGTTATCTGCTGGGTGGGCACACCCATCGGTGCGGTAGTTGTGGCGATGATACTCTACCCGCTGTTGGGACGCCTCCTGGAGAGCCTGCCGGTGAACATCTTCACCAGGGACCGGATGATCAAGGCCGGTCTGATTGTGGCCGGTAGTTACGGCGCCTATGCCCTGGGAGCCAACAATGTGGCCAACATCACCGGGGTCTATGCCCAGACCGGGCTGCTTACCGATTTTCAGGCCGTGCTGCTGGGGGGGGGCAGCATAGCCTTGGGTGCTCTGACCTACAGCAAGAACGTGATGATGACGGTGGGGCGCAAGCTGGTCAAGCTGGACCCCTTCAGCGCCCTGATCACCGTGCTCTCCGAGGCGATCGTGGTTCATTTTTTCGCCAAGGTGGGTGTGCCGGTGTCCACCTCCCAGGCCATCGTGGGGGCGGTGCTGGGCATCGGGCTTCTCAAGGGCATGAAGACCATCAACAACAAAACCTTGATCTCGATTCTGTTCGGCTGGGTGGGCACCCCCGCGGTGGCGCTGTTGATGTCATTTATCGTTTTCCGCCTGCTGGTGGTATGAGGGGAATCTTGCTTGACAGAGTGTATCGGCTGCATATAGTTGAAGATAAGCGCGGGGCGCAGCGGGTGCGGCCCGCACTGAAAGCTAAAAAGGAGGGTTCTATGAAAAGAGTCTGTATTGTGCTTCTGCTGGTCCTGCTGGCGATGAGCGGCTTCGCCAAAGGACAGGTGGAGCCCAAGGTGCTGCATTTGTACGACGCCTTCGACACCGAGGAGGCCCAGTACTATATCGAAGCCTTCGAGGCAGAGACCGGCATCGACGTGGAGTGGGTGCGCATGTCCTCGGGCGAGGTTCTGGCCAGGATCGAGGCCGAGGCGGGTAATCCCGGCGCCAGCGTCTGGCACGCCGGCTCCAACACCTCCCACATCAACGCTGCTTCCAAGGGATTGCTGGAGCCCTACAAGCCCAACACCGATTTCGAGCTTTCCGACCTGCTTCACGCCAAGGACTGGGCTTGGACCGGCTTCTACACCGGGGCTATCGGCTTCGTGACCAACACCGATTTTCTGGCCAAGAAGGGTGTGTCGGCGCCGGAATCCTGGAAAGACCTGCTGAATCCGGCCTTCGCCAAGAATATCGCCATGGCCTATCCCTATACCTCCGGCACGGCCTATACGACCTACGCCACCCTGATCCAGATGCTGGGCCTGGAGGAGACCCTGGACTGGTGGGAGAAGTTCGACCAACAGAGCATCCTTCAGTACACCAAATCCGGGACGGCCTGCATCGGCATGGCCGGCCTGGGCGAAGTGGCGGTTGGCGTTGCCTTCTCCCACGACATCATGGCCAAGGGCATCAACAAGGGCTACCCCGTGGTCATGACCTTTCCCAAGGAAGGCACGGGTTACGAAGTCGGCGGGCTCAGCCTGATCAAGGGCGGCCCGGAGCCGGAGCTGGCCAAGCAGTTCATCGACTGGTGCTTCACCGTGGAAGCCCAGAACCTGTTTCAGCAGTACAACCGGCTGCCGGTCAACCCCAAGGCCACGGTGGCCGAGGGCTCGGTGACTTTGGACCAGGTCGATCTGATCGACTACGACCATATCTGGGCAGGGGAAAACAAGGACAAGATGGTCACCGCCTGGAGGGACCGCATCGGTAAGTAATTCGAGATTGGATGAATCAGACTATTCCCGCCGGCCGCCGGTACGTTTGGCGGCGGCGGGAGTTCTCTCAACTGATAATTACAGCAAGAGATAAAACATGAGTACAGCCGCCCGCCGGCGCCGGGAGATCTGGGGCCAACTGCGCCTGATCGGCAAAGAGCCCATGCTCCTGGTGGCAATCATCGGCATTTTCTACTTCCTGCTGATCTTTGTGGCCTTCCCGATCTTCCAGGTCATCAAGACCAGCGTCGTCATGGAGGGGCGCCTCAATCTCTCCAACTACCTGGCCGTCTTCTCCGCCCAGTACTATTTCCAGCCCTTCCTGAACAGCATGTTCTTAGGTGTCTGCACCGCCTGCATCGGCACCTTCATCGGCTTCGTTTTCGCTTACGGCATCACCCGTACGCCCCTGCCGGCCAAGCGCTTCTTCCGCATGACCGCCACCTTCCCCATCATCTCGCCCCCCTTCGTGGTGGCTTTGGCCGCCATTCTCTTGTTCGGCCGCTCCGGTGCCCTGACGCCCCTGGTTGAGAAAGTGATCGGGGAGTACTCCATCTACGGCCTGGGCGGGCTGATACTGGTGGAAACCATCGCCTACAGCCCCACCGCCTTCTTAGTGCTCTTCGGCGTGCTGCAGGCCATCGATCCCGCCCTGGAAGAGGCGGCCATGGACCTGGGCGCATCGAGGGGGAAGGTGTTTGCCACCGTCACTCTCCCCCTGGCCGTGCCCGGCCTGGCTTCGGCCTGGCTTTTGGTATTCATCCAGAGCCTGGCGGATTTTGGCAATCCCGTGGTCATCTCCGGGAACTACCGGGTGCTCTCGGTACAGGCCTTCCTGCAGATCACCGGCATGTACGACCTCTCCCGGGGCTCCACCCTGGCCATCCTCCTGCTGATCCCCACGGTCACGGCCTTCTTCCTGCAGAAGTACTGGGTGTCCCGCAAGTCCTATGTGACCGTGACCGGCAAGCCCACCGGGGCGAGCATCAAAAATCTGGAATGGTATATCAAGCTGCCGGTCTACGCCCTCTGTGTGCTCTTCACCGCTGCGGTGTTCCTCTTCTACGGCATGGTGCTCTACGGCTCTTTCCAGCGCCTCTGGGGCGTGGACGCCACCCTTACCTTGCAGAACTACCTGCAGACCTTTCGAGTGGGCAAGGACTATATCGTCGATTCCCTGACCCTTTCGACCATCGCCACGCCTCTGACAGGTATTTTGGGCATGTTCATCGCCTTCCTGATCATCCGCAAAAAATTCTTAGGGAGGGGACTGATGGAGTTCGTGTCCATGCTCACCTTCGCCGTTCCCGGCACGGTGGTGGGGATCGGCTATATCCTGGCCTTCAACCAGCGCTCATCGCTCTTTCCCTTTGTTCTGACGGGCACCGCCGCCATCATCGTGCTGCTGCTGATCTTCCGGAACATGCCGGTGGGTATCAGAAGCGGCATCGCCGCCCTGCAGCAGATCGACCCCTCCATCGAGGAGGCTTCCACCGACCTGGGGGCCGGCTCGGCCACCACCTTCAGGAAAATCACTTTACCCATGATCGCGCCGGCCTTTTTCTCAGGCCTGGTTTACAGCTTCGTGAAGGCCATGACGGCCATCAGTGCCATCATCTTCGTGGTGTCCGGCAAGTGGAACCTGATCACCGTGGCCGTGCTGGGCTTCGTGGACAACAGCCAGTATGCCCAGGCGGCGGCCATGAGCCTGATCCTGATATTTATAGTCCTGGCGGCCCTGGGGATCATCCAGTACCTGGTGGGCCGCATCGGCCGGGGCGTGCGCGCCGTGACGGTGGTAAGCTAATGGCTCAAGGAGTATGGCGGCAATGAAAGAAGACTATCTGGTATTACAGGACCTGGTGAAGATATTCGGCGGCGGCGACCAGGCGGTTACCGCGGTGGACCATGTGAGCATCCAGGTGAGGGAAGGGGAGCTGGTCACCCTGCTGGGCCCCTCGGGCTGCGGCAAGACCACCACTTTACGCATGATCGCCGGCTTCGAGCTGCCCACCTCCGGGGAGATACTGATCGACGGGGAGCCCATCAAGAGCGTTCCCCCCAATCAACGGCCCACCACCATGGTATTCCAGAATTATGCCCTCTTTCCCCATATGACGGTCAAACAGAACATCGCCTACGGCCTCAAAATCCACAGGCAGGCCAAAGAGAGCATCGAAAAGCGCACCGGTGAGGTGATGCGCCTAGTGGGACTCACCGGCCTGGGAGACCGGCCCCCGGCCCAGCTCTCCGGGGGGCAGCAGCAGCGGGTGAGCCTGGCGCGCAGTCTGATCATGGAGCCCAAGGTCCTGCTCCTGGATGAGCCTCTCTCCAACCTGGACGCCAAGCTCAGGGTGGCCACCCGCCTGGAAATCCGCAAGCTGCAGCAGCGGGTGGGCATCACCTCGGTCTATGTCACCCATGACCAGGAAGAGGCCATGACCCTCTCCGACCGGGTGGTGATCATGCACAGGGGCCGCATCCAGCAGGTCGGCACTCCCGCCGCGATCTACGCCCACCCGGTCAACCGCTTCGTGGCCGATTTCATCGGCAAGGCCAACTTCCTGGAGGGGAAGGTGGCCTCCCTGCAGGCGGAAGATATGCTCGAGTTGGAGATCATGGGCCGGCGGGTTCCCGCGCCGCGAGCGGGAGCATCCTTTTCCGTGGGGCAGCGGGTGCTTCTGGTGGTACGGCCGGAATCGGTGGAGCTGGGCGCCAAGGCCGCCGACGCCCTCTGCGGCACGGTGCGCGAGTCGGTCTACCTGGGCTCCCAGATGATGTACGAGGTCGAGGCGGACCACACCGTGGTGAGCGTGGAGATCGCCAATCCCCAGGAGCATACACTGTTCAAGCGGGGCGAGGAAGTCAGCCTGCACTTTCAAACCCGCAGTCTCCATGTGCTGCCCTTCGAAGAGGCGGAGTGATCCGCGTCTCCCACCCGCCCTTGGTGAGGAAGCATGAAGAGAAGCGTCGCCGCCTTCAATTACTCCTGCCGGGATTTTTCCTCTCCGGCGCTATTAGAGGGCATACTGCAATCCCTGAAGCCGGGCGGGGAGATCGAGGAACAGCTCGTGCAGCTGGGAAAGATCCTGGCGGAGCGGATTCCCTATATCTCCGATGAGTTCTCCGCGTTGCGCTATGCCGGCCAGGTCCTGGCAGCGGCTTCCCTTACGGACCGGCAGCCCGGGCCCTCCCGGCAGGCGCATCCCCTGGTGGAGGCGGCGGCGGACCGGCTCCGCTGGCGCCGGGGACTGCCAGCATCGGAGCTTGCGCGGCTGTTTGGGGAGTGCGGGAAAGAACCCCTGCGGCTCCAGACATTGCTGTTTTGCCTGCGGGAAGCTCCCGGCGCCGTGGCCCCGGGGGATCTCCTTTCCCGGGCGGGGGTATCACCCTACACAGATTGCCTGATCAAGGACGTGCTGGCCATCGCCCTGGATCGGCAGTTGTTGTCCCCCACCGATTTGTGCTGGCGCGAAATCATCTGTGCCGACGAGTCGGTTCCCCGGGGGCTGAGACTGCTATGGGAGCTTTTCGCCGAGCGCAAACTACGGGTCCTGCCGGCGGAGGACCTGGATGCCCTGGCAGCCCGCTTCCGGGAGGAGCCCGAAATGTTGTGCGCTCTGCTGCGCATGGCCGCGGTCTCCGGCGATGCGTCTTTCCCGGGCCTGGCGCGCCGCTGTCTGAGACGCTGGAGCGAGTGGCCGGATCAGGTCCGTATGCACCTGCTGGCCGTTCTGGCGGCCCGGGCCGGTGAAGACAGCCGCAAGCTTACAGAAGAGCTGTTTCAGCGGCACCGGATTCTCCCGGGCTGCAGGCTGGTTCGCGATTTTGCCGCCGCTCTCGAGGGAATGCTTGCCGACGGCGGCCCGAGGTCCGGCAGCGGCCCGAGGTCCGGCAGCGGCCTGCAGCTGCTGCAGACGGTGGTGAACGGCGATACCCGGCAGGGGGTCCAGGTGGGCGGCTTGCCGACCTTCCTTTTCAGCCTGGGCCGCAGCCTGTCCGGACGCGAGGGCATCGATCGAGTCGTGACTGCGGAGATCATTCCCTGGAGCGGCGTGAGCCGGGCTTTGAGATCAACCGAAGGGGATGGAGAATCTCATCTCCGGCTGAGGGTGCCCGTGCCGTTTTTGCGCGGCATCTCTGCCGCAGAGCTGACCAGCGCCGAGTCGGAAATCGGCTTCCTTCTGGAAGCATGCCTGCGCCTGTACGGCATCGATCCCGGACTGTTCCACCCGCGCTTCACGGACAACTGCGCCCGGGCGGTTTTTCTGACGGCCGAGAGGTTGGGAAAGAAAAAAGTATTCACCCTGACCGCCGACCCCCACCGCAGCGCCTGCGATCACAGGGGCGGGCTGCGTGCCATGAGCCCGGAGCAGGTCCTGGCTTTCCGCCACAAAGTTGATGTCGCCGACTGGATCGTCCGGAAGGCCGACGGCCTGCTGGGGATCGCCCATGGGAACGCCAATGCCCAGTTGCTGTCCTATTTCCCCGCTCTCTGCATGGACCCGGGCATGCGGCATACACCGGTGCGTCTCATCCCCGAAGGGATCGACCTCTCGCCGCCCGCTGGTGATACAGGCGATGCCCTCGACCAGCTCCGGCGCCACACCGGACCCCATCGCCTGACTGCGGAGCGCCGCGGCCGGCCTCTGATTCTCAATGTCGGGCGCCTGCTGCCGGGGAAGGGCCAGCACCTGCTGACCAGAGCCTGGGCGGAATCCGAGCTCAGCCGCTTGTTCAACCTGGTGCTGGTGGGTGGCAATCTGAAACATCCCAACCCGGAGGAAAAGCAGATGCTTTCCGAGATACGGAGCTGCCTGTCGGCCCACTCCCAGATCGAGGGCGGCTTCAGTCATCTGAGCTCCCTCCCCAACGCCTCGGTGCGCCGGCTGGAACGCGCCCTGGCGAGAGCACAGAGCGGCGGTATCCCGCCGGTTTATGTGTGCAGCAGCCTGAAGGAAGAGTTCGGGATATCGATCCTCGAGGCCCTCTCCGAGGGTTTTTTGGTATTCGCCCCCCGGGAGGGGGGCGTGGCCAGCTATCTCGATCACGGCAAGACCGGCTTCCTCATGAATACCCACAGCGCCGCGGCCATGCGGGAGACCCTGGAAGAAGTGCTGCTCTCATCCGAGTTTCCGGCGGCAAAGCTGGAGGCCATTGCCGCCGCCGGCAGGCGGCTGGTACGCGAACACTTCGATATCCGGGCGCTGGCCGCCGGGTTCGAAGACTTCTACCTGCAGATCTGCCCCAGGGAAAATCAGTCATGAGCAAGTCGAAAGTGCTGATCATCAGCCCGCCCTTTTTTTCCCAGATCGGTCCCCTGCTGACCCTGGCGGGGGAATTCAGCCGCGCCGGGCACGAGACCTCCGTTGCCTGCGCAGAGGCCTTTGCAGCGGAGATCCGCTCCCGGGGCCTGCGCTTCATCGAGCTGAGCGTCAGCCGCAACGCCAACACCGGCATCGCCGGCCGCACGCGCCAGCCCCGTTCGGAACGGCGGCGGCTCCAGGCTTTCCTGGCCGCCTCCCGCAGGGGTGCCGTGGAGACCCTCATGATCCAGTCTGCCCACCGCAAGCATGACATGTTCGCAGACCCCAGCGGGCTCCTGGCCCGCCTGGAGGAAATAGCCGCCGGCCTGAAACCCGACCTCTGGATCGTAGACCAGCTATCCTACGGCGTCACCCTCGCCCTCTATCTTCTGAAGCAGCGTTTCATCACCTTCTGCCCCGGCCACCCGTCCTCGATTCCCGAGCCGGGAGACCTGTTCGGGGTTCCGCCGTACTGGCCCGCGGCCGTCCGGCCGGACCCGGCGGCCCTGGCGGGGCTGCGAAAGCTGGCCGCCCGGGTGGAGCACCGCTTCAGCCGCAGGATGAACGCCATCCGGCGGCGTATCGCGCCCCAGGCGCCGCGTATCGACAGCGCCTTCCGGCTCTGCTCGCCGGAGGCGGTGATCTACAATTATCCCCGCTTCCCTTATCCGGAAAGCCGCTTCACCGACGGCCGCTCCGTCTATATGGGCTACTGTTTCTCGGAGCAGTCCCTGAGCCCGGAGTGGCGGGAGAAGATGTCGGCCTGGACGGACCGCCGTCCAAAGATTCTGATCGCCTTCGGCACTTTCCTGGCGGCCCGCACGGATGTAATCCGGGCCTGCATCGAGGTCCTGCGGGGCGCTTACCCCCGGGCCCTGATTATCGCCGCCGCCAGCGGAGAGGCGGAATCCCTCGGGGACCTAACTTCGGAAACGGTATGCATCGAGCCGTTCGTTCCCCAGGCCGCCCTGCTGCCGTCCATGGACCTGCTAATCCACCACGGCGGCTGCAATAGCTTCACCGAGGCCCTCTATTTCGGCAAACCGATGATCCTGCTTCCCTTCTCCAGCGACCAGTTCGCCATCGCCGCTGACGCCGAAAAGATGGGAATCGGCCGGTCCCTGGACCCCAACCGCTTCTCTTCCCGGGAGCTCAGCGGGCTGGTGGCCGAGAGCCTGGAGAGGGAAAACCCCGCCTTGAGGAGCTGGCCAGACGTGGTCCGCCGGCATGGACCAGGCTGGGCCGTCGGCAGGATCGACCTTAAAACCGGGGAGGGGGCGGGGTGATCCGTTTCGGCCTCTGCTGCATCTTCAAGGGCGAGCCGATCCGCTTCCGGCGCAAGACCGCCGCCTCCCTCAAGGGCCTTCCCCGCTCCCGCCAGTTGGAGCTGCTGGCGGAGATCTGCCGGGCCAATGCCGAAAGCCTGCTCTCAGCGCTGGCCTATTGTCATGAGCGGGGCATCGGGGATTTCCGCATCAACAGCCAGATTCTGCCCCTGGCCACCCACCCAGAGGTCGGCTATCAACTCCGGGACCTCCCCGGCGGAGATGAGATCATCACCGCATTTAAAAGCTGCGGAGAGCTCCGGCGCCGCCACGGCCTGCGCACCACCTTCCACCCCGACCAGTTCGTGCTGCTCAACTCGCCCTCGGCGGAGGTGACCCGGCATTCCCTGGCCGAGCTCGGCTATCAGGCGGAGGTGGCCGAGCTGGTGGGCGCGGACGTGATCAACATCCACGGCGGGGGCGGCTACGGCGACAAGCCCGCCGCGCTGAAGCGGCTGGTCAAGCGTATCAAAAGACTTCCCCAGGCTGTTTACCGGCGCCTGAGCCTGGAGAACGACGACCGGATCTACACGCCGGGCGAGCTCTTGCCGGTGTGCGTTGAAACCGGGGTGCCCCTGGCCTATGACGTGCACCACCACCGCTGCCTGCCCGACGGCTTGTCCGTGGAGGAGGTCAGCGAGCGCGCCCGGGCCACCTGGCTTGAAGCGGGCCGGGAGCCCTGCTTCCATCTCTCCAGCCCCCGGCAGGGCTGGACGGGGCCGAATCCGCGGCTGCACCACGACTACATACAGGTCGAAGATTTTCCAGCCTACTGGCTGGCCTGCTGGCTGGCCTGCCGGCTGGGGCATCAGGAGCGGATCACCGTGGAGATAGAAGCCAAGCACAAGGAGCTGGCCGTGCTGCGGCTCATGGCCGAGCTGGCCGGCAGGGAGTGACGCGCTTTCCCACCGTCAAAGTCCGGGCGCTGATATCTGAGCAGGATGCTCTCCTTATTGACCGGATGGGCAGGAAAATGCATAATGCAGTCCGTTCAATCAGGGAGGTTGAAGGTGCCGGAAAATGCAGGATTCCGCATCGCCGTCATCAGCGGCAAGCTGGGGGACGTGGACGGCGTATCGCTGGAAACCGACAAGTGGATCGATCAGCTCCAGGCCCTGGGGCACAATGTTACCACCATAGCGGGCAGATACGCCGATCCCCTGGAGTCTATACCCGCGGAAAGCCAGATCCTGCTGGAAAGCATTCGTTTCGACTCACCGGCCCAGAAGGCCTGCGAGCGTATGGTCTTTCCCCACCTGAGCCGCAAGCCCCCGGTGTTCAACGCCCAGCAGCGGGACCGCCTGGTGGAGGAGATGGAGCTGGCCGGCCGTGATATCGCCCAGGAGCTTTTCGGGCTGCTGCAGGAGCGTTCCATCGACCTCTTGATCGCTCAGAACACCAATGCCATGCCCATGACTTTGCTGGGCGGGCTGTCGGTGAACGAGCTGGTCACCCGGCGGCGGATGGCCACGGTATTTCATCATCATGATTTCTGGTGGGAACGCAGCCGCTTCAGCCATAACTACATCGAGTCACTCTTGAACCGCATCATGCCGCCCGCGGAAGTGGGAACCGAGCACGTGGTGCTGACCAGCTACGCGGCCCATATTCTGCGCAGCTTCAAGCGGGTGGAGCCCGCGGTGATACCCAATTGCGAGGATTTCGAGAATACCGTCCAGCTGGATGAGTACAACAGCCACTTCAGAAGCGACCTGGGCTTCGAGGATTCGGACATCCTGGTGGTGCAGCCCACCCGCATCGTCCGCCGCAAGCGCATCGAGGATTCCCTGGAGCTGCTGGGCCGGCTGACCGCCCGCTATCCCAGGCTGGGCGAGCGTATCCGCTATCTCGTTTCCCTCTATCAGGGTGATGAGCGGGACCCGGACTACGTGGAGGAGATCAAGGAGACGGCCCGGCGGCTGAACATCCGTCTGTATCTGATCAGCGAGCGTGTGGCCGCCAGGCGGGGCCGGGATTCCCTGAAGCGCAGGGTATACACCAACCGCGACGCGATCGCCAACGCTGATGTGGTCACCTATTTACCCATCTGGGAAGGCTTCGGCAATGCCCTGCTGGAGACCATCGCCTGCCGCAAGCCCCTGGTTACCACCACCTACCTGGTCTACAAGACGGACATCAAGGCCACCGGGCTGGAAAATATCGAGATTCGGGACAACTACGACCAGGAAGGTCGGCTGGTCATCCCCGACAGCGCGGTCGAAGAGCTGCACCAGCTGCTGACCCGGCCGGATGTCTGCGCGGAGGTGGTGGAGCGCAATTTCCAGATCGCCAGCCAGGAGTTCGGCCTGCCCACCCTGAAGGGAAAGCTGGAAGGCCTTTTGGCAGAATACGGGGACGAGATCCGTGCCTGCCGCCAGCGTCTGCGGAAAAGCAAGCGCTCCTACTCGGTCTGAGCCCGCCTTTATTATAGAAATAATTGATTCATTCCATGTAAAAAATGAGCATTGGGATAGAGAGCTTGAACAGTGTGATCCACCACCAGTAATAGAAACTTGGTTAGAGACTTCAATGTGCGTCGGGTGCTCCGGCGAGGAGGGCCATTATGAAAGCCAATCGGAAATACCCGCCGAAATGGGGCCTGCTTATTATTCTGGCGCTGACGGTTCTGCTTTCCGGGTGCGTCAGCGCCAGGACGCCGCTGATCAGGGCCGCCATCAGGTGCCGGGCGGATCGAGTGCAGGCGGCGCTGGACAAAGGCGCGGACGTAAATGCCGCCGATGGCATCGGCTGGACCGCCCTGCACGAGGCCGTCTACTGCTCCGCCGACCTGGTCGAGCTGCTGCTTTTGGCCGGAGCGGATGTGAACGCCCGGGATATCGTCGGCGATACCCCGCTGCACCTGGCCGCCTCCCTTGGGGACGCCGAGATCGTGGAAACGCTGATCGCCCATGGCGCGGATGTCAGCCTGGAGAATAACGAGGGCCGGAGTGCCGCCCAGGAAGCGCTGGATAACGGGCATAAGGATATCGCCAGGTTCCTGATCGGCGCGGTATTGCAGGCCGTGGCCAACAGGCCGGTGGAGCCTGCGCAGCCGCCGGCGGGTGGCTATGTGCCCCTGCTCCTGGAGTGGGGCGCGGATTTGGAGGATTTCGTCTCGATTCATTCGCTCCAGCATCTCGAGCGGGGTCTTGTTTTCGTCTGGCTTTATATCGATGAAAGCAGCGGCAAGGCGTACCGTGCCGTGTATGACAATCTCAAAGAAGACTACGAACCCTTGTGGGTCTATGATGTGGAGCAGCGCTGGGTGAGCCCCACGGAGTTTGCCTACGCGGTGATCGACATTTTCTACGGTACCCAGGTTATTTTCGCGGAGCTTGGCTATGCCGAAGAGGTCTTGGGGGTAAAGCCGGAAGAATTCTAGGCGAGCAATCCCGGGTCCTCCTCCTCGTAGAGGAGGTCCAGCACCAGGGCCGCGGTCCAGGAAAAACGGTTCGCCCCGTGTCCCCGCCCCGTGGACGGTAAACGACTTTCCTCCCTTCCCCGGCGACAGTCTTTTTTTACTGTGATTTTACACGGCGGCGGTATTATAGTATAAAGAGAGCATCCTCTTTGCGGGCGGCATAAATGAAACTGGTTCAGTTCCTGGACGGGGAAAAAGAAGATCTCCTGCAGCAGGTGGACCACATGAAAGGAGTCTACAAGACCCTTTCAGAGAGTCTGAAGACCCTGCTGGTGCTGCTGCGCAGTTCCTTCGCGCCGGATATCAATCTGGAAGCCTCGGTGATACCGGAAAACCGCTCTATAAAGATCCTCAAACCCGAGCTTAAAAGCAGCGCCGGCGAGGCTGAAAGCAATTATGTCTGGCTGATCCAGATTCTGAACAATATCGCGGCAATCAACAACACCTGCCTGACTCATCCCCGCTCGATTGTTTGGGCCGACCTGCAGCGTATCAAAGAGGTGCACCGGGACATCCGCAGCTTTCTGGAAAAAATCTTCGCCCCGGAAAATGGCGCCCTGCTGCCCTCCGCGGCCAAGCAGGCTGCTCTGCCCCGGCAGAAACGGCGGGACATAGAGATGCTGATGGCTGAACAGGTGGATCCCTTTTTCGCGGTCTGGGAGCAGATATGCGCAGACGAGTACAAGACCCGCCTGCGTCCGGTTATCCGTGAGCAGGTGCGGAACCTGGAGATCTACCGTACGGCTCAGGACAGCTATGATGCCCTGATCAAGGAGCGCTGCGCGGCCGCGCACCTGGCTTACGAGCCCGAGCTGGTACTGGCCACCATCGGCGAGCTGGAAAAAAGCGAGGAGCTCTTTGCCGAGGGTATCCGCAAGAACTATGCCCCCCTGACCCAGGGGCCGCCGCCCCGTACGGCCTCGCGGCGCCGGCACTATCAAAGAATTGTTGATCGTTATCTGTCCCGGACCCAGGAGCTTTCCAGGATGGCGCCCATTTTGGAAACCGTCTACTGCCTGTTCCAGCCCCGGCCGACTATAGGCGAACGCCTGCAGGCCCTCTTCGCCCGCCTGCTGGGCCGCGAGGTGCGGCCGATCCGCAAGGACATCAGCTACACATACATCATCGGCGGCGAAAGCATCCGCCGCAAAGAAGCCTCCCTGGAGGAGCTGATGGCCGAGCTGGAACGCCTGGAGACCTATCTGCTGCGCATGAAGAACCAATTCCACGGCCCCGGCGTGCGGAAGAACGCCCTGTCGCTGGCCGGCCTGGAAGGCATTATGGAAAACTGCCGGCTGGGATTGCAGCGGGTCTACGAGGACAGCTTCGGGCTGATCCAGTGGCTGGGCAAGAAGAGCAACCAGGAAGCCCTGAGCAAGCTCCCCAGGGGACTCCAGCAGGAGCTGAACCAGCACCTCTACACCCTGAACGCCACCCTGATCATCAACGCCGAAAACTTAAGAGAGCTGGCCGAAAAGTATCCCCGGCAATCCGCGCTCCACCCGCCTCACTCCGGCTGAGGGATCCACCCCCTCTATTGTGATGCGCATTCCGTTGCAGTAGAATAAGCAGACACGGCTTGAGAGCCGCAGACCAGGAAGGGGGACAACCAGGGATGGGCATAAAAATTCTGGCCACCGCGGATCTTCATCTGGGCATGAAGTTCGCCGCCTACCCGGAGGTACAGGCGGAGCTGGCGGAGGCCCGCTACGAGACCCTCGCCAGGCTGGTGGATACGGCGAACCGGGAGAAGTGCAACCTTTTTCTGGTCGCCGGCGACCTGTTCCACCGCGCCACCGCCGCCAAAAAAGATATCGTCCGGGCGGCGGGCCTGCTCGCGGAGTTCCAGGGGGAGTGCGCGGCCGTGCTTCCCGGCAATCACGACTATTACGCGGGCAGCTCGGGCTCGCTGTGGAGCAGCTTCCGGGAGCATGCCGGCGACCGGGTACTGCTCTTGGACCAGCGAAAGATCTACGACTTGAATCATTACGGCCTCGCCGCCTGGCTCTACCCCGGGCCCTGCGATGCCAAGCATTCCGCGGAAAACGCTATCAGCTGGCTCTCCCCGCCGGCGAAGTCCCCGAAGGGGGGAGAGGCTCCGAAAGGGCACTTGCGCATCGGCGTGGCCCACGGAAGCGTCGAGGGCCGGTCTCCGGATGCCCAGGGCGTCTACTTCCACATGACCAGGGAGGAGTTGCGCCGCGCGGGCCTGGATCTCTGGGTGGTGGGACACACCCATGGCCAGTTCCCCCGGGGGGATGAGGAGGCGGACCCTGTTTTCATTCCCGGTTGTCCCGAACCCGACGGTTTCGACTGCAGCCACGAGGGCAAAGCCTGGCTCCTCACCGCCGGCGCAGACGGTGATGTGCGGTGGCAGTCCCTGAGCACGGGCGCTTACCGTTTTCAGCGCCGGGAGCTCACCCTAAACAAGGACAGCGATCTGAAGGCGCTGTTCGAAGCTTACCGTTCCGGAGATTTTTCCCGCACCCTGCTGCGCCTGGAGCTGAAAGGCCGGTTGAGCGCCGAGAAAATGCGGGAAGTAAGGGAAGCCCTGGACGCCCTGGTGGAGTCGGTTTTCTGGCTGCGGGTCGATGACGGGGATTTAAGCGAAGAGATTACCCTGAAGCGCCTGCAGGCGGAGTTCAGCACCGGCTCCTTTCCCTACCTGCTGTTGGAACGGCTGATCGAGGCGAAAGACAGCGAGGCTCTCCAGCTTGCCTACGCCCTTATCCAGGAGGCGCGCACATGAGGCTGGAAACCTTGAGCATCGACAGCTTTGGCGCCCTGGCGGACATGTCCTTCGATTTCGCCCCGAACCTGAACATTATCCTGGGGCCCAACGAGGCCGGCAAGTCGACGCTCTTCGCGGCGGTTCTTCATACCCTGCTGACTCCCTCCCGGCTGACCAAAAAGCAGTTCCAGGCCGGGCTGCAGAGGTTCCTGCCCGCCGGGGGGGGCGATACCATCGGCTGCAGCCTCGCCTTTACCTCCGCAGGGCAGAGCTGCGTTTTAACGCGGCACTGGGGCAGCGCCGCCGCCTCGGAGCTGCAGCTGCCCGCCGGCGGCCGCCTGACCGACGAGGCGGCCATCACCACCAGGCTGGAGCGGATGCTCCCCGCCCCGGAGGGAACCCTGCGGCGGGTGCTGCTGACCTCCCAGTCCGGGCTGGGGGTCACCCTGCAGGAGCTCGAATCAGAGCCCGGCATCATCTATTCCCTGTCCGATCTCCTCCACAAGACCCTGCTGGAGACCGACGGCGTATCGGTGGCCCGGCTGCAGGGCCTTTTGGAACGGACCGCGGAGGAGTATTTCGGGCACTGGGACCGTAAGCTGGGCGGTCCGGAGGGAAACCGCGGCCCCGGCAATCCCTACAAAAAGGGGGTGGGGCGGATATTGGCAGCCTGGTACGCCCGGGAAAACCTGAGGCGGCTTTACGGGGAGGCCCTGGAACAGGAGGACGCCTACGGCAGCGCCAGCCGCAGCCTGGAGGAGCGAAGGCGGGCGCTGGCGGACCTGGAGCACTGGCTGCAGGAGCAGCAGGGTGCGCTGCGGGACGCCCGGGAGCGGGGGCGCCTGGAGGCGGAACAGCGGGACAGCCGGCGCGAGGAAGAGGCTGTGCGGCGGGATGTGGAGCAGTGGCCGGTGCTTTTGGAGCGCAAGAAAAACCTGGAAGAGGAGCAGCCCACGGTCTCCGCCCGGCAGACGGAGCTGGCTGCGGAGGAGCAGGCGGCCCGGGCTTTGGAGCAGGGCCGGGAGCTGGCGGCGCGGCTCGAGCGGATCAGAGATCGGCGGGGCCGGCTTGAGGAAGCGGAGAAGGCTTCGGCGGGCTGCAAGCCCCTGTCTCGTGGTGACCTGCAGAAGCTGCGGGAGCTGCAAACAAAGCAGGAGCGGCTGGCCGCCGGGCTGGAGGCGGGCAGGGTGCAGGCCGTTCTGCGGGCGAAGTCCGATCTGGCCGTGAGCGCCCAAATCGATCTGCGGGAGCCCGAAGATCGGCGGGTCGGCGCCGGCGGAGAGGTGAGCTTCGAAGCGGGGGGCAGGATATTCCTGGAGCACCCCGACTGGTCACTGGAGCTGGTTTCCGGCACCTCGGATTTTCAGGACATGAGCCGGGCCCACGCACGGGCCGGGGAAGAGCTGCGGAACCTGCTGGCCAGGCTGAACATAGCCACCCTCGAAGAGGCGGAGCGGCTCAGCGAGACCTATGAGGAGGCGAAGCTGCGTGTGGAAAGCGCTCGCCGCAATCTCGAGGCCGAGCTGGGAACCGACAGCATCGAGGAGCTGGAGCGGGCGGCGGGAGCGGCGACCGCAGAGCAGCCCTTGCGCCCGCTGGCGGATATCCTGGCGGAGCTGGTCAAGGCCGAACACCGCGCACAGGAGCTTCGGCGGCAGCTCGAGGAAACCGAAGCCGAACTGAAGCGGTTATGCGAGATTCACGGCGGCAGGGAGAGCCTCTGGGAGAAGCTGGGCGGATTGTCGGCCCGCACCCGGGAGCTGGACAAGAACCTCGAAGCCCTGACGCCATTGCCCGAGGGCTTCGCCGACGCCTCCGCTTTTATCGCCGCCTGCGACCAGAAGGCGGCAGAGGCGGATCAGGAGAGGCGGTCGGTTCAGGAACTGGAGATCAGCTGTGCGCGCCTGGAAGAAAAGATGCCCGAGGAGTCATCAGAGGAGCTGGAAATCCGGCTCCGGGAGGCGGAGAGCACCTTTGACGTACTGCTGGAAAAAGGTGAGGCCGTGGAGAGAATCCGCGGCACCGCGGATTCCCTGGTCGCGGAAAGCAGTCAGCTGAGTGCCGAGCGGTACGGCGATCTGCTGGCCGGTTATATCCGGGAGACCACCGGCGGCGCCTATCAGGGCATGCAGGTCGAGGAGCTGCTGCCCGCGGGCCTTGTCCGCGAAAACGGCGGGGTTCTTCCCGCTTCTCTGCTGTCCGCCGGAACCCTGGACACCCTGGCCCTATCCCTGCGCCTGGCCATGGCCGAGCTTTTCCTGACCGGCCGGGAAGGCTTCCTGGTTTTGGACGATCCCCTGGTCGACCTGGACCCGGAGCGCCAGCAACTGGCCGCCGCGGCGCTGGCTGGTTTCGCCGAAAATAAGCAGCTGCTGCTGTTCACATGCCATCCCGGACAGGCGGAGCTTTTCCCCGACGCCCGGCGCCTGGAGATGGCCCGCCTGTGAAGCAGACCGCGGCTTTGCCCGACAAAGAAAGGATTTTATAAAACCATGGCACACAGAACGCTGAAAAACAACGGCTATTCCCAGCTGACCGCGAGGCTCAACCGCTTTCCCCAGGGAGCCCCTCCCTCGGAGCTGCTGAACTCCATTCTCCAGATACTGTTCAGCGCCAGGGAAGCAGACCTGGTAAGTCTATTACCCATCAAACCATTTACCGCCGTCAAAGCGGCGAAGATCTGGAAGATCAGCACGGATGAAGCCCGCAAGATCCTGGAAGAGCTGGCAAGCCGCGCTTTACTGGTGGATGTGGACAAAAACGGGGAGTCGGTCTACACCCTGCCGCCCCCCATGGCGGGCTTCTTCGAGTTTTCGATGATGAGGATGCGCACGGACATCGATCAGAAGGCGCTGAGCGAATTATTCTACCAGTACCTGAACCGGGAGGATGATTTCATCCGCGAGCTAATGACCCCGGGAGAGACCCAGCTCGGCCGCACTTTTGTCCACGAGCCGGCTCTCTCCGAGGAGAACGCTCTGCATGTTTTGGACTACGAGCGGGCTACCGAGGTGATCGAGACGGCTTCCCACCTGGGCGTCGGCCTCTGCTACTGCCGCCACAAGATGCAGCATCTCGGCCGGGCGTGTGACGCGCCCCTGGATATCTGCATGACTTTCAATGGCGCCGCCGAATCCCTGACCAAACATGGACATGCCCGCGCCGTGGATAAGGCGGAAGCGAAGGATCTGCTGCAGCGCGCCTATGACCACAACCTGGTGCAATTCGGCGAGAACGTCAGGGAAAAGGTGAGCTTTATCTGCAACTGCTGCGGCTGCTGCTGTGAAGCCATGCTGGCGGCCAAGCGTTTCGCCATCCTTAATCCCATTCACACCACCAATTTCCTGCCCCGGGTGGATGCGGAGCAGTGCAGCGGCTGCGGGAAGTGCGTCGAGGTCTGCCCCGTGGAAGCTATGTCGCTGGTTTCCGCCAATGATCCCAAAAATCCGAAGCGGAAGATCGCCCGCCTGAACACGGACACCTGCCTGGGCTGCGGTCTCTGCGCCCGGGTTTGCACCCAGGAGCTGATCGTTCTGGAATCCCGCCCCCGGCGGGTGATCACCCCCTTGAACGGCGCCCACCGGGCGGTGGTAATGGCCATAGAAAGGGGTACCCTCCAGCACCTGATTTTCGACAACCGGGTCTTGTGGAGCCACCGGGCGCTGGCCGCCCTGTTCGGGGTCGTGCTGCGTTTGCCCCCGCTGAAACAGGTTTTGGCCGGTCGGCAGCTCAAGTCCCGCTACCTGGAGGCCCTGGTGCGGAAATGGGGGGCGTGAAAGAACCTGTCCGATGGTTCGCGGCGGAAGCGTTGCTCAGGGGCGTTCGATCAACCGCTCGATCCGCGAGCGGGTGAGGTCTCTGAGCTCCCGCGCCGAGAGGCGGCGGACCTCCTCGACCGCTATGGGCGGGCCGAAGGCGATGGTCAGGGGGGTGGGGCGGATCAGCCAGCTGTGCTTGGGCTTCAGCGTGAAAAGGCCCGAGATGCCCACAGGCATGATTTCCACCTCCGCCTCCCTGGCCAGGTGAAAGGGCAGCCGTTTGAAGGGGCGCAAATTTCCGTCCAGGGTGCGGTGGCCCTCCGGGAGGATCACCAGGGAGCGCCCCTGCCCCAGCCGGCTGCGCGCCCGCTTAAGGCTCTTCATGGCCTCGAACACGTTTCTCCGGTTGATGGGGATGTTCCCCATGCGGCGCATTGCCAGGCCGTAGAGGGGCCAGCTCGACTGCCGCGTGGCTTCTACGCCCCGGACGATCCCGGGTAAGAAGCCGCCTAAAAGGGGTACGTCGAAGAGGCTCACGTGATTGGCCATGAACAGGTAGGTCCGCCCCTTCAAGACCCGCTCCGCGCCCTTTACCCGCACCGGGATACCCATGAGCCGGAACAGGAATCGAAGCAGCGCTTTCAGCCAGGGATCGTAGCGCTCCACGGGCAGGAACAGCGAAAAGACGATGGCCGCGATGAGGCCGAGGCCAAAATAGAGGAGCCCCACAGTCCAGAGGAAGGCCGCCCTGAACCGCATCACTTCCAAAACACCTCGATGTCCTGGCGGAGGCATTCCACCTCCACCGGGGTGGTTCCCACGAGCTCGCCGTCGGGGGTCAGCACCCGGGGCTCCGGTGTGCTGAGGCGGAGGCGCCGGGCCTGGAAGGTCTCCACCTGCGGCATATGGATATGCTCACCGGTGAAGATCTTGGGAAAGCTCGAAATCAGGCCGCGGCGCGAAATTTTCCCCAGCAGGGTAACATCCAGGAGGCCGTCGTCGATCCGTGCCGCGGGCGCCATGAGGAAATTCGAGGTGTAGCGGGTGTTGGAGACCTCGGCGAAGATGTTTTCCCGCTCAAGGGTGCGGCCGTCTGCCTCGATGGTCAGGGGATAACTGCGCAGGCTTAAGACGCGGGCGAAAACACCGAAGGTGTAGGCGATATTTCCGAAAACCTTGAGCCGGGCCGCGGTGGCGGTGACGTCGGCCACGAAGCCGAGCCCCAGGATGTTGAGGAAGTGGAATGTTTCCTCCCCGGCGGTGAAGCGGCCCGCGTCCACCCGGCGCGTCCGCCCGCGGGCGATGATGGCCACCGCCTCTTCCAGCCGGCCGGAGTCCAGGTCCAGGTCCCGGGCAAAAGCGTTCCCCGTGCCGATGGGGAGCACCCCCAGGGGAATGCGCCGGGAGGAGGGATTGCGGTAGCAGCCGCTGACCACTTCGAACAACGTGCCGTCCCCTCCCGCGGCGATCACGCCCCGGTAATTCTCGAAATCCGCCTGGCGGACAATCTCCACGGCGTGCCCCGGGTGTTCGGTGAGCCGGAGATCGATTTCGACCTTGCGTTCGGCGAACTGTTTCTCCACTGCAGGCAACAGCCGGGCCGCCCGCCTGTTCGCCGCGTGGGGGTTGTAGATCAGGAGGAGTTTCAAGTCGTTTATGCTCCTTTCAGCGCCCTTTCAGGCTTTGGTGGAGCTTTCAAGCCTAGTGGATTTTCTGGTTTGTGACAATCCCCCGGTTCCTGTCTGTCGGTAGCGGCCCGGGAGCTCAATCCGGGTCCGGCCGCTGCCGCCAAAATCCCGGCCGCAGGCGCAGCCGGTTCTTCTCGGTGTCGATCTTTCCCTCCGCATTTAAGCGTGCCAGGAGACGCGAAAAGGCCTCGGCCGAGACGCCCAGGGCGGCGGCGATCTCCTTCTTGGCCGGGCGCAGCAGGTAATCTTCCCGCTCTCCCTGCTGGGAGCGCAGGAAATCGAAGAAACGCTGTTCCAGGTCGTGGGCGGAGAGAGCGAGAATGCGCTCCGTCAG
>Ga0272441_10004793_pt1 | contig 24063 bp, 19 predicted proteins | sample SSMProp6N_FD_193582 | JGI IMG/M metagenome (GOLD analysis project Ga0272441, IMG submission 193582) | Marine sediment archaeal communities from Little Sippewissett salt marsh, Falmouth, MA, United States - SSM-Prop-6N | ecosystem: Environmental > Aquatic > Marine > Wetlands > Sediment ...
CGCGCGCGGGCCGAATTCCATGCGGCCCTGGCACAGCCCGACAACGTTGCCCTCCTCGATCAGACGCGCAAGCTCCGGCGCCCACTCCTGCTCAGAGAGGAGCCGGCCCGGATAGCCCTTCGCATCCATGTACGCCTTGATCTACTCGTCGCTGAACGACGGGCCGAGATACCCGCCGTTCATCCGGTCGTTCACCTCGTCGGCATCGCGCGGCTGCCCCTCGACCCTGTGCCACACGACCAACGCGGCGCCCACCGCGCCGCCTGCATCGCCCGCCGCGGGCTGAATCCACAGATCCTCGAACGGGCCCTCGCGCAACACGCGCCCGTTCGCCACGCAGTTCAGCCCGACCCCGCCCGCCAGGCACAGCCGCGTCTCGCCCGTCAGGCGCTGCACGGCACGCGCCATGCGCATCACGATCTGTTCGGTGACGGCCTGAATGGAACGAGCAAGATCCATTTCGCGCTGCGTAATCTCGGTCTCCGGCGCGCGGGGCGGCCCGTCGAACAGCTCGCTGAACCGCGCATTCGTCATCGTCAACCCGTCCAGATACCCGAAGTACGAGAGGTTCAGCCGAAACGAGCCGTCCTCGCAGAGCTCGACCAGGTTGTCCAGGATCGCGTCCACATATTTCGGCGCGCCGTACGGAGCCAGCCCCATCAGCTTGTATTCGCCCGAATTGACCTTGAACCCGGTGAAATAGGTGAACGCCGAGTAGAGCAACCCCAACGAATGCGGAAACCGCAGTTCCTTCAGAATCTCCACGCGGTTCCCTTCGCCACGCCCCATCGAGCTCGTCGCCCATTCGCCGACGCCGTCCACGGTCAGGATCGCGGCCGACTTGTAAGGCGACGGAAAAAACGCGCTCGCCGCATGCGATTCGTGGTGCTCGGCAAAGTACAGCCGGTCCGGCATCCGGATGCCGCTGCCCAGCAACGCCTTCTCGATCTGGAGCGGGATCCACAGCTTCTGTTTCACCCAGATCGGAAGCGCCATCATGAACGGGCGCAACCCGCGCGGCGCCACGCCGAAATAGGTCTGCACCACGCGCCCGAACTTCGTCAGCGGCTTGTCGTAGAACGCGACGGCATCCAGCTCGTCCTTGCCCAGGCCCGCCTCCGCCATGCAGTAGTGGATCGCATGCATCGGAAAGCCCGAATCATGTTTCTTGCGCGTGAACCGTTCCTCCTGAGCCGCCGCGATGATCCGGCCGTCCCGCACCAGGGCCGCGGCGGAATCGTGATAGAATGCGCTGATGCCCAGGATATTCATCAGAATTGCTTCTCGTACTGCTTCGCGTCCGACGGCAGCGCGTAGTCCTGCCAGTAACTGGCCTGCCCCCCCGGAAACTCACGGCACAACGTGTCCCGGCCCCGCACCGCATCGATGATCCGCGCGGGCACAAAGCAAATCACAAAAACCGGGACCAAAAGCAACCAGGTCAAGGTGGTCCCCACCACGTACGCGAGCCACCCGCCCAGCCGTTCGAGCCCCGCAAAAACCGCCGGAATCCACTGCCCGCTCACGAATACCAGCGCTGCCAGCCCGAGCACAATCGGGCCCATCACCTCGCCATGCCGCAGCTTGCCGTGCCGCCCAAGAAACAGCAGGGCCAGCCCGACCGCCAGCATCACCGCCGCCTGTATCGCCGAGCGGCGCCGAACCCGCGCGCGCTCCGTCGGGCCCGACGTATCCGCCGCGTCCCAGCGCCAGATCGCCGCCGATACCCGGCTTCGTTCCTGTCCGTCTCCGCTCACAGGTACTCCCCAAAGAGCAACCTTGTCGCAAATCCCGCCTGACAGGCGGGATCGAAAACGTCCACCCCGCCCCATCAAGCGCGCAATGTAGCCTATCGCGCGCGTCTTGTCACGCGTAACTCAGCCGCATCCCACACGACTCATCGTCATCCTGCCAATACTCCCCGCCAATGATCATCCTGCCCAAAATCATCCTGCCGCGCCCCTCCCCATCGGCCTGTCCAAAATCGTCCTGTCCATATTCTCTCCCCATCGTCCTGCCCCCAAAATCGTCCTGTGAAATCGACCCACCCTACTCGTTGTGTCGGCCGGTGCTTGCGCTTCTGGCCGTGGTTGACCCTACTTCACCCCGCGGGCTTCGAGGGGCGAGAGGCGGCACTCATACTGCCGCACTCCAAAGGTTCTCTTTTCCCTTGACGCCTGGCCGCCTGCCGTGCTTCGCTGCCGCACACCAAGGACACCACACATCGGCCTATGAATCTACCCCGCAAAGCATTCAGACTCGGGCAACTCCTGCTCGGCTACAAACGCCGGAAAATCGCGGGACTCGCGCCGCCGATCCGGATCTGGATCGAGTCCTCCAGCTTCTGCAATTTCCGCTGCGCCATGTGCCACAACGCGCAGTTGCCGGCCGAGAAGAAGCAGCACATGTCTCTCGATCTGTTCACCAGGCTCATCGATGAGGCGCGCAGTTTCGCTGCCGATATCTACCTGCACCATCGCGGCGAACCGTTGCTGAACGAACACCTGTGCGAAATGATCGCATACGCCCGGAACGCCGGCTTGCGGACCCGATTCCACACGAACGGCTCCCTGCTGAACAAGGAAAAGGCGGCTGCCCTGCTCGAGGCGCAGCCGAATCTGGTCTCCGTCTCCATCGACGGGTTCGACAAGGACGCGTACGAACAGATCCGGCATGGCGGAAATTTTGACACGACGGTCGACAACGTGCTCGGACTCTTGAGCCTGCGCCGGGAACGCCGGCTCCGAACGCCCTACGTCGTCGTCGAACGCATCCGGTTCCGGACCCCGCCGCCGGGCGAGACGCCCGAAAAGATCGCAGCCCTGCGCCGCCGGCTGCTGGACGCGGGACTCGATGAACTGATCGAGAAGGAAGAATACGTATGGGCGACGCAGGAAGCGCCGGAACCGCACGATGCACGCGCCGCGGCCGTCTGCACCTTTCCCTGGTACGCCACGGTCGTCTGCGCGGACGGCGCCGTTACGCCGTGCCCACAAGACTTTTTCGCAGCACTCACGATGGGTAACATCAACGACGCGACACTGCGCGAAATATGGAACGGACCAGCCTATCAGGATCTGCGCCGCCGGCTGTGCAACGACCTCGCGTCCCTGCCGCTCTGCCGCAAATGCGACAGGCTCTGCCGCAAACGGGTCGGGGGCGTGCCCTGGCAGTACCTGGTCACGTTCCTCACGGATCAGTTCCTCGGTTACGGTCGGCTGCGACGTTGGATCGGCACGGCGGAAAGAAATTGAAGGGCGGACCCGGCTCATGAACATCCTGCTGCTCGCACCCCATCCCTTCTATCAGGAACGCGGCACGCCGATCGCGGTCAGCCTGCTGTTGCGCGTGTTCTCCGAACGCGGCGACCGGGTCAGCGTACTGACCTACCACGAAGGCTCCGATCTGTCGTTCCCGAACGTGACAATCCGACGCATCCCGCGCCTGCCGCTTGTCCGAAACATCCGCCCGGGCTTCTCACTCAAGAAGGTGCTCTGCGATCTGGTCATGGTCTTTCACGCCGTGCGCCTCACGAAACGCGGCGGCTACGATGTCGTGCACGCGGTCGAGGAATCCGTGTTCATCGCGATGCTCCTGAAACGCCTGTTCCATATCCCGTACGTCTACGACATGGACTCGTCGATGCCTCAACAGCTCGTCGAGAAATCGTTGCTGTTCAAGCCGCTCTCGCCGATCATGCGCTGGTGCGAACGGCGCGCGGTGCGCGGGGCAGACGCCGTCATTGCCGTGTGCGATGCGCTCGCCGAGCTCGCGCGTCGCCACGAACCGGCGCGGTTGACCGTGCTGCGCGACGTCTCGCTTCTGCCGCATGCGCAAGCCGGCACGCCCGGCCCACCGCCGACCCCGCATGAGCAGCGTCCGGTCCGGTTCCTATACATCGGCAACCTGGAAGCGTACCAGGGCGTCGACCTGCTGCTCCGCGCGTTCGCCCTTCTGCACCAGGCCGACAACCTCGCCACGCTCACCATTGCCGGCGGGACCCCACGCCACGTACGGCATTATGCGGCGCGAGCCCAAACGCTCGGCATCGCCGAAAGCGTCTCGTTCGAAGGGCACCAGCCCGTGGAGAAGATGCCGGACCTCATTGCGGACGCCGACGTGCTCGTATCCCCTCGCATCAAGGGCTCGAACACGCCCATGAAAATCTACTCCTATCTCGACGCCGCACGCTGCGTGCTCGCAACCGACCTGCCCACGCATACCCAGGTGCTCAACAACGATGTCGCGATGCTCTGCGACCCGACCCCGCGCGGAATGGCCGAAGCCATGGCGATCCTCGTGCACGACCCGGAACTGCGCCGGCGCCTGGCCCAGGCCGCACGCAAGCTCGCTGCCCAGAAGTACAGCTTCGAGGTCTTCAAGAAAACACTCAACCAACTCTACAACGCGCTGCTCGCCGAACTGCCCAGCCACGGACATGCGTGAAGAGAATGATGAATGATGAGTGATGAGTGATGAATGGCGAAGACCGGGGGACCGGATGCTCCTGTTTCCGGCTCCCCCATTCATCACTCATCATTCAGCATTCATCATTTCCCCCAGCTCCGCCCCGAAATCCCGAGCCCGCACTTCCGCCATGCGCCGCGCCTGCGAACGCAGGATCTCGGCGCGACAGGACGCATCGGTAAGAACGATGTGCAGCAGCTCCGCCAGCTCCCGCGGCGTAAGCCCGTCGTACAGCACGCCCGCGCCGCCCAGCGTCTCCGCCACGGCGCCACGGTCCTTGGCCACCACCGGAATCTCGTGATGCATGGCCTCCAGCAACGGAAGACCGTAGCCCTCGTGTTCGCTCGCACACACAAACACGTCCGCGTTCGCGTAGCAGGCCGCCAACCCGGCCGCCGAGGCGAAGCCCTCGAAACAGACGTTCGGCAGCTCGAAGACGTAGGCCTGGAAGCGCAACATTGAGAAGTAGGCGGGACAGCTCCGCTCCGAGCCCACCAGCACCAGCCGGCTGTACGGGTCAATGGTCCGGTTGTACCAGGCAAAGGCCCGAATCAGTTCCTCCACACATTTGTTCGGGGCCATACGGCCCACGAACAGGATGTTGCGCAGCGGCCCGCCCAGCTTCGCCAGCACGCGCGGGTCCGGCGCGACGCCGGACCGATCCGGAGAAAACAACAGCGGCACCACGCGCACATTGCGCAGACCGAGCGCGCCCAGTTCAGACGCATTGAACGCCGAATCCGCCAAGATCAGTCCGGCCGATTCACAGACGCGTCGCAGGTCATCCCGGCCCGCGCGCAGTTGCGCCGCGATCTGATCGGCATATCCGTCAAAAAACGAGGCGGGCGTAATATTGTGGTATCGAACGATCTTCGCGGCCTTCGCACCCAGAAAGGCGTCCGTCGCGGCGGACGCGATCGCATAGTGGTAAATCACGGTGTCCGCCGGCCCCCCGTCGTACTCGCCGATCGATCGACACGACGCCACGACGCCACGGCCGATCCGCGCGGGGTCCACGTAGATATCCGAGTCGAACCCCTGCGCCCGGAACACCTCGCGCATCAGCACGGCCTCACTCGAAATCGCGTCGCCGTCCGCAAAGCCGGCCAGCAGTTGGTCTACCCGTCCTCCCGGCATGCCGCCAACCTCCGCTCCAACTCGTCCACACTCTCACGCAACCCGTCCAGTTCGCGCCCGTGCAGATCGCGCAGCAATTCAATCGCCGTCATGAACTGCGCGTTCACCTGGTTCTGTTGCCAGGCCATCCGATCGTGCTGGTAGCGCAGCAGCCGCCACAGAAAACGCTTTAACGAACGCTGCAGCCGCCCGCGCAGGCCCGGCCGCTCCGGAATCGCGAAATCCGCCGTACGCAGCTGCGTGCGCATGCGGAGCGCGGCCAGATGCCGAGTCTCGAACTCCTGCTCGGAGCCCGCCTCCGGCAAACTCAAGGCGTCCACGTTCTCCGCGGCCGTACGCGGCAGCCCGCCGTCCGAACGCGAGGATAGAGCCCGCGCAATCCGCGCGCCCAACGCCTCCGACCGGTCCTCGCCTGCCACCACGATCCGCATGGACTCTCCTCAGAAACCAGAAATCTGAACCACGGTGGTTCCTTCCCTCGTCACCGGAAATAGATGATCAATGTCGCCGTCGCGAACCACAGAACAATGGCGCCCAACAACGGCTTGTCCCGCATCAGCAGCGCCTCCGGGCTGCCGCCCTCGCCGCGCTGGTGCACGAGATAGAGATATCGGAAGATCCCGTACAAGACGAACGGGACCGTAAAAATCAGCCGTGAGGTCCCGAACTTCTTGACGGTCTCCGGCGACATCGTGTACAGGCAATACGCAATCACGGTCGAAGCCGTGACCACCGCGATCATCTGGTCCAGCAGATACGCGCTGTACTCGCCAAGCACCGGCCGGTGCTCCTGCGCGTCGTCCTCCAACAGAACCAGCTCGTGCCTGCGCTTGCTCAAAGCCAGAAACAACGCGAGCAGGATCGTGCAGATCAGAAGCCAGGGCGAAGCCTCCACGCGCAACACCAACGCACCCGCCACAACACGCAGCACAAAGCCCAACGCGATCACGAACACGTCAAGAATCACGACGTGCTTCAGACGCGCGGCATAGAGCGCCTGGATCAGGAAATAGCTCAGCACGCACAACCCGAACCATACGTCCAGCACGAACGCGGCAGGCCCGCACAACACGCACAAGACCACGACCGCCGTTGCCGCCGCGCGCACGCCGAGCGTGCCCGAGGCCAACGGCCGCTTGCTCTTGCGCGGATGCCGGCGGTCCTCCTCCAGGTCCAGGATGTCGTTCAAGATGTAGACCGCGCCGGAAACCAGGCAGAAGATGACGAACGCCGCCAGCGAACGAAGCACCGCGCCGGCATCGAGCAGGCGCTGCGCAAAGATCAGCGCCGAGAATACGAAGGCATTCTTCACCCATTGCGCCGGACGCATGGTCCGCAGTAAGGCCGCCATCCTCATGGGCCCGTTTCTTAGCGCCTCACGCCCCGTTGCGCAAGCCTAATCCCGACCGGCGCTTGCGCCGGGCCGGCCCCTTCTGATAGTCTCACGGCATCTCTGCGAGGAACCTGTCATGTTGATCCGAAAATGGCTCGCCAGCAAACGCGTCCCGCCGCCGCACTCGCTGGTCATCGAGATCACGTCCTGCTGCAACCTGCGTTGCCAGATGTGCCCGAAAACGCACGGAGAAGTCAATACGCCTGAAGACAAGGTGATGGATTGGGCCGTGTTCGAGCGGCTCAGAGAGATTTTCCCGTTCCTGACCGCCGCCGAGCTGAGCGGTCTGTGGGGCGAAGCGCTGCTGCATCCCGATCTGTACCTGCGCATGCTGCGCGAGTTGAAAAGCTTCCGGATCAACGTCTGCACGACTTCAAACGGCACCCTGCTCGACCACACGCTCGCCGAGGGCATCGTCCGCGCACAACTCGACCGGCTCGTTATCAGTATGGACGCCGCCACACCCGAGACCTACGCTCAGATCCGAACGCCCGGCAGCTTCGAGGACGTGCTGGCTGGACTGCGCTCGCTCAAGAAATGGAAGACGGACCTGCAAAGCAGCCTGCCCAGGCTCGAACTCGCCTATCTCGGGCTGCGCCGCAACATCGACGAGTTCCCCGCGTTCGTACAACTCGCGCACGAGCTCGGCGCCGCCAAAGTCTCGCTCCAGGCGCTCGGCGAATACGAGCGGGTCCGCGGCGAGTCCGTTGCCGTGAACTTCAAGGAACTCGGAAAACAACGCTTTGCCGAAGCCCAAGCCGCCGGCGAACCACTCGGAATCAAAGTCGCGCTCTTCCCCGCCGACCAGTTCGAGCAGGACCGAGGCCCCACCAACACCGCGACTTCCTTCAAAGGCCTGCGCAAAGACTGCTGGGACCCCTGGTCAAAGGCGGTCATCACGACCAACGGCGACGTGCTGCCCTGCTGCAGCGCGACCCGGCCGCTCGGCAACCTGCGCGAAAAAAAGTTCTCCGAGATCTGGCACGGGAAAGGCTACCGTTGGATCCGGCGCAGCCTCAAAAGCGATCGGCCGCCGGAAATGTGCGTCGCCTGTACCGGCATGGCCTGGATCCCGCGCTCGATCCGGAAAGACCTGCAGCTCGCCACTTTCATTTCCGGCATCGCGCTGAACCGCAAGCTCGGTCACGCCGGCTGGTACAGAAAAGCCAAGCCGATCCTCAAGTCCATCCGCAACCGGCTGATCGGCCGGCCCGTCCCCGGCGGGGGCGGGCAGTGATCAGTGAACAGTGATCAGTGAACAGTGATCAGTGATCAGTGATCAGTTGCCTCCCCACTGATTACTGATTACTGATTACTGATCACTGCTCACTTCCCCAAGTGTTCCGCGAGGAACGCCGCCAGCGCACGGCGATACGCCTGGCCCGAATCGCCCGCACCCGTATTATGGGAGCCGCGCATTTCTACGAAACGTTTCGGGTCCGGCGCCGCTTCAAACAGACGCTGACCATGCCGGAACCCGATCATCTCGTCCTCCGGACTGTGCGCGACCAGGACCGGGCAGCCGACCTCCTTCAGCCGCGCCAACGTATCGTATTTGTACCGCAGAAACAGGCGGATCGGCAGGAACGGGTAGGCCTCCGCCCCGATATCCGGCAACGAAGTGAACGTCGATTCCAGGACCAACGCGCCGACCGGTTCACGCGCCGCCAGCCATGCGGCCACCGCGCCGCCGAGCGAACGACCGAACACCGCGATCGTACCCGGCGCCAGTCCGCGCCCCTTTGTCAGGTGCTCCCACGCGGCCTGCACATCCTCATACGTGCCGCGCTCCGACGGGGTGCCCGTGCTGCGCCCGTAGCCGTGATAGTCGAAGATCAGCACGTTCAGACGCATCGCGCCAAACATCTCGATCGAGCCGAGCCGGTCCCCGATGTTGCCCGCGTTCCCGTGACAGAACAAGACCGTGCCCTGTGCGTCCGGCGCCGGCACGAACCATGCGCAGATCTTCGCGCCGTCCGCCGTCGGCAGGAACAGCTCCTCGTAATCGAAGCCCCGCGCTGCCGGCGTCACCTGGACCTGGCGTGAGGGAAAGAACACAAAGTGCCGTTGCCGGAAATACATCAGCAGGCTGATCCCGATATATACGCCAAGCACGATCCGCACCACCGACCAGAAAAGCGCTGTCATCCGTCCGCGTCCCTTCTTCCGATTTCCGTTCCCCATAAAGCAAGTCCTCTCTTGACGGCCTGCGCACACGCGTTCTGTCATATCACGGGCCAGGCCATTCGTCAGTCCCAAATTCGCGAGCCGCGGATCTGGGTCGTCACTCGAGCTTGACAATCACGCGGACCGGGACGACCCTACCAGTGGTCGTGGCCCTATTGACCTGATTGACTCTATTGACCAATGACCGGTGACCAGTGACCATCCCCATGCGCACGGGCACTGCCAGACTGCCGTTACACGGAGGCCGCGCACCGCACTGGCTCATGCATCGCATGGCCAAGCTCGGGCGCGAAATCCTCCTGCTCATGGCCGCCGAGCACGGGACCGATACGATCCTGCAACGACTCGCCGACCCGTTCTGGTTCCAGGCGCTCGGATGCACGCTCGGGTTCGACTGGCATTCCAGCGGCGTGACCACGACGGTATGCGGTGCGCTCAAGCAGGGGCTCGCCGACGTGCAGGACGAAATCGGACTCTACGTCTGCGGCGGCAAAGGCGGCCGGTCCCGGCGCACGCCCGACGAGGTCCGGACACACTGCGACTCCTGTGGGTCCGATGCCGAACCGCTCGTGTTCGCCAGCCGGATGTCCGCCAAGATCGATTCCGCCGCGCTGCAGGACGGTTTTCAGCTCTATCATCATACCTTCTTCTTCACGGCCGCCGGCCAGTGGTGTGTCGTACAGCAGGGCATGCCCGACGAGCGCGACCCGCTCGCCGCACGGTTGCCGCCGTTCGCGCGCCGCTACCATTGGCTCGGCAGCCGTGTGCACGAATGGGACTGCGAACCGCACAATGCGATCTGCTGCGAACAGCGCGGCCAGCTCACGCTCGACCTCGTCGCCGAACGCAGCGGACAGGCACGCGAAACAAGCGCCGAACTCGCGCGGCAATCACCGATCCGGACCCTGACCGAACTGCGCAAACTGCCGAGCCTCGAGATGGCTGCCAGGCACAAGATTCTCGTCGAAGATATCCATCCCGAACGGCTCGAAAAAACGCTGCTCGCCGCCTACGACCGGCAACCCGCGGGCTTCACCGAACTGCTCGGTACCGAACGGGTCGGCCCGAAAACCATCCGCGCGCTTGCGCTCGTCGCCGAACTCGTCTACGGGCACGCACCCAGCTTCTCCGACCCCGCACGGTTCAGCTTCGCGCACGGCGGCAAAGACGGCGTCCCTTATCCCGTCAACCGCACACGCTACGACCAAACCATCGACACGCTGCACAACCTCGTCGACGCCTCAAAAATCGATCTCTCAGAAAAACGACGCGCGTTCCGAAGACTCGTGCGGCTCCACCAAGAAACCGGCGCCGCGTGATGTCTCGTCCTCGTCTCCGTTTGACGCCCTTTGTCCGTCCGGCTCCCCTCTTCGTCGGTCACTTTGTCGGCCCCTTCGTCGACCCCGCCCTTGGCCGTCTCCACCCCCAGCCGGATTCGACGAAGGGGCGGACGAAGGTACGTTTTCGCCGGCATCCACAATCCACCATGTCCCCCCTGTAAGGCACGCCGGCGTTGCCCGACTATATCATCGTGGTGGAAGCGGCAATCGAGCCGGGCTGCCGGGATAGAAAGAGGGCCCGGTAAGATAGAGAGGGAGACTGAGGCATGGTGCCTCAACGTCCGCGTACCACTCCCTGCAGAAAGGGGCCGGGTCTGCGTCGGCCCGGCCCCGCTGGGGGAAGTGTTCAGTTATCAGTGATCAGTTATCAGTTTCCAGATGTGGACGCCCTGACTACTGCTCACTGATTACTGATTACTGATCACTGCTCACTGACGCCCCGAAGGGGCGGCCAGGTGCCGCGCAAGGAACGGCGCGGCGTGCTCCCACAGCAGGATGTGCCCCTCGGGGTGCAACACATACTCGTAGTCCTGCTCCGCGCCCAGCAGACGATAGGCGCGCGCGACCATCTCGTGAATCGCATCCCTGTCCGACGGCGTGATCAAGCCGTCCTTCTCGCCCGCCTGCAGCTGCATCGGGCGCGGCGCAATCAGACTGAACAACTCCGGCACGTCTCCGTAACGCAGCAAGCCGAACGGGTACTGCACCGCACAGCTGCCCAGCTTGAGCGAGCGTTCCCGGAAAACATTCATGCAGCCGGACGGCACGCAGGCCCGGACGCGTTCGTCGAAAATGCTCAACCACATCGTCGTGCGGCCTCCGTACGAGTTGCCGATGCAGCCCAGCCGTTCGGCATCCACTTCCGGCCGCGAGCCCAGCACATCCAGTGCAGCCTGCCCGTCCTGGATGTGCAGCGCAATCACGTTCACGCCGTACATGCTCGCCGCCATCTGAATCACGTTGCATTTGTCCCGCTGCTTGACGAGCCCCACGTGCGCGTCACGGCCTGTCCAGCCCCACCACGCAGGCGCCAATACCACGTACCCCGCGCGCACCGCCTGCAGCGCATAGGCGCGCGGCACGTTGTGCGGATCCTGCATGCCACGCACCCCGCAGATCGAATCGATGCCATACTGCGCATGGCCATGCGAAACGATCAGGCCCGGCCGCACCTCGCCCTGCGCCAACTCGGCGGGGACCAGGAGATACGCGATCAACGTCGAAAACTCACTGACCGCGATCCTGAGCACGTGCCGGACATGGTCCGCGCACTCGATGACCTCCAACGTCTCGCATGATACCGGCGTCCGGGCCGGAACCGGCCCCAGCAACTCGCCGATCTTCGCCTTGAACGCCGCCTGCCACTGCCCGAAATCCTGCCCGCCCTCATACAGCATGCACGGCCCGTTCGCCGCACCGTACGCCTCGACAAAATCAACAAACGATTCCGCGTTCTTCACAATGGACCTTCCACGATTCACGTTCCATTCTTCATTATCCATTTTTCACTATTCATTTTCCATTTCCACGCAACCACGCGATCACCGCCTGGGTCGTCGCATCAGGCGTGGACGCCCCGGAAATCACACCCACACTGCAGGCGCCCTCAAACCAGGCCGGCTCCAGTTCTCGCGCGGACCGGACCCAGTAAGTTCGCTCGTTCAAAGCCTTTGCGATCTCGAACAAACGCCGCGTGTTCGCGCTCGTCTTCGAGCCGATCACAATCATCACATCGTTTTCGACAGGCAACCGTCGTCCTTCGGCCTGCTTGCGATGGGTGGGTCCGCAGATCGTATTGAATACGCGCACCTCGTGTGCCTGCGCCCAGAGCCGACCAAGAATGGCCGATACGTTCTCCTCGTTCTGGGTCGACTGCGAGACGACCGCGAGCCGGCGCTCTCCGGCCAGCCGTTTACGCGGGACGCGGTCCGGCCGGTCAATCACAATGGCGTCGCCGTCGAGCTGCCCGACAATCCCCTGCACTTCGTCATGGTTCCGATCGCCGATCACAACGATCGTGTAACCGGCCCGCTCCATGCGCACAACGATCTTGTGGATGTCCTTGACCATCGGGCATGTCGCGTCCACGACATCGTACCCGAACCGATGTGCCTTCTCAATGACCGCGCGCGAAACGCCGTGTGCACGGATCAGCAAGCTCCGCCGCTTCTTGCCCGGCCGGAGCTGCCGGATCTTGCGTACACCGAGCCCCGCCATGTCTCGCACGACATCCTCGTTGTGCACGATGTCGCCCAGCATGCAGACGGGTTCGCCCGCGCGCGCGGTCGCCCGCGCAATGCGCAGCGCACGCTTCACACCCACGCAGAACCCGCCCGATTTCGCGACCGTCACCCGCATCGTGTGCTCCTCACGCTCCCGCATCCTACTACCATCAAGCCTCGGCCATGTCACGTCCTGGTTTGCGTTTGACACCCCGCCCCCCCGGCACCGCCCCTGTCGTACTCTCCCATCGTACTCCCCCATCGCACTCTCCCATCGATCCGGATCCGGAACGGTGGAAGAGTACGAGAATTGAGTACGATAGGCAGCGTCCACAGGCGCGGCAACCGCCGCGCCTGTAGCGGGGTGGCTTGACCCTGCGCAGCGCACTTCATACAATCAGAGCCCTGAAGGAGGACGCCTATCATGCCGAAAACTCGCGTAGCAGGCATGCTGGCCGCCTTGTTGTTGTTCAGCGGCTGCTGTGCGCCGTGCCGAGTACCTGCGCGGCCGGGCGCTGTCGGGCATGTCGTCATCTGCTGGCTCAAGCAACCGGGCGACGCAGCCGCGTGCGAGCGGCTCATCCGGGTCTCACGCAGTTTCGCGGGCATGCCCGGGCTGCTCAGCGTGCAGGCGGGCCGCCTGTTACCGACCGACCGCCCGATCGTGGACGCCACGTTCGACGTCGCGATCGTGCTGCGGTTCCGCGACAAACAGGCGCTGGCCGCCTACCTCGAGCACCCTCGCCACAAGCGCGCGCTGCGCGAAACGCTCCAGCCGCTGGCCCGACGCGTGGTCGTCTACGATTTTGTGGAGTAGCACCGCATGATGCCCACAGCGCTCAAGCCGCGGCAGATCCTGCTCGCCGTCATGGTCGCGGCGTTCGGCGCCGCGCTGATCCTGCCCTACGCCGTACCGGGCTGGGGCGAGATCCGGCTCGCCCATACGCCGCCCTCGCCCCGGGCCGCCAGGCAGCTCGAAGCGCTGCGTACCGCGCAACTCCGGCCGGAACAGGCGACGCCCACCGTGCCCGACTTGGCCCAGCCCATGAGGATTCCGCTCAAGAAACGGTTCGGCCACTACTTCCTCGAGGCCCGGCTCAACGGCCGGTCCGCCACGCTTATGCTCGATTGTGGCGCGCCGGCCCCGCTCACACTCACGCCGCAAGCCGTGATTCGCAGCCAATCCAGGCTGGCGGCGGACGGCGCCGCCCTCGTCGTGCCGGGCGAACCCGCACGTGCACTCGGGCTGACCGACGAACTCACGCTGCACGGCCAGGTCAAGTGCGACAACCTGTCGTTCGCGATGTTGCCCGAAACGCCGACCGTCACGGCAATGGGCTGGCTGCCTTTGTGCCGGCCCGACGGCGTGATCGGGATCGGACTGCTCGGGCAGTTCCGAAAGTTCGGGCTGGACCTGACCGGCAACGCGCTCTGGCTCGGCGGGTTCCCAAAAGAAATCAGCTGGTTCAGCAACATGATGACACTACAGTGCCGAGAACGCGACGGCGCGCTCTATCTCGACGTCGCGATCGAGCAGACCGTTCTCGAAATGCGCATCGATATCGGGGGTACCGATGATTTCCTCGTCTTGTTCGGCGCGCACGCCAAGACGTTCATGGACCGGCACCGCAACTCGCTGCTGCCCGCCCGCTGCTTCGTCTCGGGCGGGCGCGAGCTCAAGGGGTTCACCGGGCAAGCCAGCCACGTACGGACCGGCGGGCTCCAGCTCTCTCACATTCCCGTCTTCCTCGCGCCCGATGCCGTGCCGCCCGGCACGCACGGGCTGGTCGGGAACCGGCTGTTCGGCATCGGCCTTTACGAACAGGCCTTCATCGGCTTCGACATGGAGGCACACACGATCTCCATCTATCTGGACGGCGCACCGGGACGGAAGTGATGGCGAATCGCATGCGCGAACAGAGCCGCCAGGCCAGACACAAACAGATACTCGCAGGCCTGCTCATCCTGCTCGCGACCGCCGTCGTCTACGGGCCCGCGATCGGCGGCGATTTCATCTGGGACGACCATGTCTTCCTGCTCGAGAACCCGCTGATCCACGCGGACAACGGGCTGCGACGATTCTGGTTCTCGACCGAGGCAACCGACTACTTCCCGCTCACATCCAGCCTGCTCTGGTTCGAATGGCGCCTGTTCGGCCCTGACCCGACCGGCTATCACATCGTGAACCTGCTGTTGCATGGGCTCAGCGCAATCCTGCTCTGGCTGCTCCTGCGCAGACTGCGTGTGCCCGGCGCCTGGCCGGCCGCGCTCTTTTTCGCGCTGCACCCCGTCAATGCGGCCTCCGCCGCCTGGATCAGCGAACACAAGAACACGCTCTCCGCCGCCCTCTATCTCGGCGCCTTGCTCGCATTCGTGCGGCATCGCGAGCCGCGCCGCCTGCCTGCCGCACTGCGATGGGACTGGTGCGCGCTCGGCCTGTTCGGATTGGCGCTGCTCAGCAAGACCTCCGTCGTCGTGCTGCCCGGCGTGCTGCTGCTCTGCGTGTTGTGGCACGAACAGAAGATCCCGCGACAGGCCTGGCTCGACACAATCCCTTTCTTCGCGCTGGCCGCTGCGCTCGGGCTGGTCACCGTCTGGTTCCAGGCGCACAACGCGATCGCCGGCGAAACTGTGCGAACCGACGGGCTGCTCTCGCGGCTGGCCACCGCGGGCCGCGCGGTCTGGTTCTATCTCGCAAAAGCCGTGCTGCCCGCGCGGCTCTCGTTTATCTACCCGCGCTGGGATCTGCCCGCCGCCGGGCCCGCCGACTTCCTGCCGCTCGCCGCACTGGCCGCAACCGCAGCACTGCTCTGGACGCTGCGCCGAACGCCCGCGCGCGGGCTGCTCTTCGCGCTCGCCTACTTCGTGCTCGCCCTGATGCCCGTGCTCGGACTGCTGAACATGTATTGGATGCAGTTCTCGCTGGTCGCCGACCACTGGCAATATCTCGCGATCATGGGCATCGCCGCGCTTGCCGGGGCCGCGTGCGAGCGGCTCACGCGCCTGCCCGGCCGCGCCCGATACGCCGGACCAACGCTCGCCGCGCTGCTCGCGCTCACACTCGGGGTCCTGACCCATCAGCGCGCGCGCATCCTCGCAACCGAAGCCGCGCTCTGGCCCGACACGGTCGCCCGTAATCCGGACGGCTGGCTGCCACGCAACAACTGGGGCGTGCTGCTGATCAAGCAGAAGAAGTTCGAGCAGGCGATCGCACAGTGTTCCCAGGCCCTGCGCATCAAGCCCGACTACTGGGTCGCGCATTACAATGCCGGAAATGCCTACCTGGAATCGGGCCGGCCGGAACAGGCCATGCGCCACTATTCCGAATCGCTCCGACTCAAGCCCGGCAACCCCGCCGCCCTGAACAACATGGGCTACGCCGCGGCGCGGGCCCACCGCGAAGACCTGGCCGCGCACTGGTACTCGCGCGCGCTTGAGGTCGACCCGTTCTACAACTCAGCCCATGTGAATCTCGGCGATCTGCTCTGGCGCGAACACCAGCTCGAACAGGCCGTGTTCCACTACTCCCAGGCGCTGCTGACCGATCCGAACGACGCGGAACTGCACCTCAAACTCGCCGTCATTCTATTCGAACTCGCCAAGCTGGAAGCGGCCACCACGCCCCCTACAGATGCACCGGATCCGCACTAGCTGGGAATGGCGCTTAGATAAGCGCGGTTTGGGATGCGTACGTGGCTTGCGCATACTGCGGGCCTTACGGCCCTGACTACGAACGACGGCCTCCTTTCGCGGGCTGTTTGTAGTGAGCCCCGTGAGGGGCGTCCCTTGGGCGTGGTGTCCAACGCCACGCTTATCTAAGCGCCATTCCGCACTAGCGGGTCTCGGGTGCTGGGTGTTGGGTGTTGCGACAGAGTGCCGCGAGCGACCGACTATTCAAGTCCCTACTTCCGATTTCCGACTTCCGATTTCCGACTTATCCCAGCCAGCCGCCGCGCCTCGGCGGCGACCTCCACGCTACGAACCCCGTTGCGTTCCGTGATCCGCCGCTCGTGCGACGGGTCGCGAATCGCGGCAAGTTGGTCCTGCATCAGCCCCTTCAAGACGTGCGCGTACAGTTCCATCTTGGGCATCCCGGGATCACCCGCAATCCGCACGCGCGCGTCCGCCTCCCACCGCTTGTGACGGCCGATACACTCGCGTTCCGACCCCTCGTAGCGGGCCAGCACCTGCTCGCGCGCGTTCGGGATCAGCCCGCGCAGCCGCTCGATCGTCGCGTCGTCGACAATCGCGTCCACACAGAGCCGGGTCGGCACCCACTCCTCCAGCCGCAGGTCGCCACGCTCGAACACGAGCCGCAACTCCTGCCGGTCCATCCGCGCGGTCTGATGGAAGCCGTGATACAGGTCGACCATCACGTTCCCGTGCATGACCGTGCAGCGCACGTGCTCCTCCAGCTCCGTGCCCGGCCGGTCGGCCGCCTGCGCGGCCACCACGCGGCCCTCGCCCAGCCACCATTCGAAAAGATCGAAGAAATGCACGCTGTGCTCGACAAAGATCCCGCCGCTCTTCTCGCGCTGCCAGAACCAATGCTCGGGCGGTAACGGCTCGTCCTTCGCATAGTTCTCGAAGTAGCCGTGCAACGGCTCGCCGAGCAGACGCTCGTCGATGATCTGCTTCACGAGCGCGCAGACCGGGTTGTAGCGCATGATCAGGTTCACAGCCAGCACACGGCCCGCTTCCCGCGCCGCCTCCGCCAGCGCGCGCGCGGCTGCCGGCCCCGTCGCCAGCGGCTTCTCGCACAACACATGCTTGCCCGCCGCCAAAGCGGCAAGCACCAGGTCACTGTGCGTGAAGGGCGGGGTCGCGATGTGCACGATGTCCACGTCGGACAGTGCCAGCAGCGCGGCAGGATCGGATACCGTCCGGATCCCAAACAAGGCGCCAAGCTCCGCGCATGCCGCCGCATTCACGTCCGCGACCGCCACCAGGCGCAGGTCCGAAATGCTGCGATACTGCTCCAGGCAAAACCGGCCGAACAGGCCGGCCCCGACCAATCCGTAACCGAGCGGCGCAGCGTGTTCGGCGCTCACGGCGCCGCCCCCCGCTTCGAAAGACGGTCGGCCTCCAGCGCGATCGCCAAGGCCTCTCGCCCGTCCTCGCCCGTAACACGCGGGCAATGATCCTTGTCCCGGATGCCCGCCAGTACGTCCTCCAGCAAATCGCGCAAGGCAGCCCCGTAAATCTCCTGCGAATCTTCGCCCGCGCTCCAGTGCAGCCGGACCAACGCGTTCGCCGTCTCTTCCTGGCCGCGACGCAGGTAGATCCGCTCCTCGCCCTTGAACCTGCGCAACGCACGCACGTGGCCCTCAGGGAACAGCTCCAGCAGCCCGGCGCGCCGCGCCCGATCCACCGTCGCGCGCGCCTCCAACTCGTAGGCGACCCAGCCGCGCAACGTCAGCTCGCCGTGCTCGAAGACCAGCTTCAACTCCTGCCGGTCCAGCATCGAGGCCTGGTGAAAACCGTGATAGAAACCCAACGTCGTCTGCTCACCGTAACGTACTCCGCAACGAACCTGGTCGATCAGGCCCGTGCCCGGCCGATTCAAACGAAACGCCTCGATCACCGTGCCACCGCCCAGCCAGGACCGGGCCAGATCGAAGAAGTGTACACCGTGCTCCACAAAAATCCCGCCGCTCTGCGACTCGTCCCAGAACCAGTGGCCCTCCGCCAGGCCCGCGTCGCCCGCGCAGTTGAATAGCTGCCCGTGCAACAGCGCGCCCAGAATCTGGCGCTCGATCAACTGCTGGACCGGCGCCCATAACGGACCATAGCGCATCATGAAATTCACGCTCAAACGCACGTCCTTCTCACGCGCCGCCTGCAATAGCCGGTCCGCATCCCCCAAATCCGTGGCCAACGGCTTCTCGCACAACACATGTTTGCCCGCCGCCAACGCGGCGTGCGCATGCTCGGCATGCAACGCCGGCGTCGTCGCGACGTGCACCAGCGTGATGCGCGGGTCGCCGACCAGTTCCTCGAGCGACTCGCAGTGCCGCATCCGGTAACGCGCCGCGATACGCGCCGCCTTTTGCGCGGTCCGGTTCCAGACCCCGAGCAGCTCGACGCCCGGCAACCGCGAATACTGTTCCAGGCAGAACTCCGCGAACCGGCTCGCCCCGATCAGCCCGTAGCCCAGCACGGCCGGCCCCTCCACCGTCACGACCGGCGCATGTTCCGCGCAGTACCGATGGACCTCCAGCACGCTCAGCAAATAGGCCAAGGTCGATTCCGCGCCCTGGTTCGCGTTCGCGCCATTGGGTGTCAGACCGTCCTGGCACCCGCCGGTATCCGGGTGATAGACGGGCACGTTCAAGTCGTTCTTGCCCATAAACCAATCGAAACAACGGCGTGCCTCGCTCAGCCACTGTTGCTCGCCCGTCAGTTCCGCGGCCGCCAGGCACGCGTGCACGAGCGCGTGCGCCTCCAACGGCTGCTGGTCGAACTGCGCGCGCTTGCCGCCACGCGAATACCAGCCGTGATTCCCGATGATCGTCAGGTGTCCTTCCGGCGCGCGCTGCGCGTCGAGCACCCATTGCAGTGTCCGCAAGCCGACGTCCCGCATGTCCTCGCGGCCCAGCGCGACGCCCGAAACCAGCAGCGCGTGCGGCAGTTTCCCGTTGCCCCACGTCAGAATGTCGTCCCACCACGGCCAGTCGTCCGAAGCGTTCGCGCGCCATTGCGCAAACAAGCGCTCCGCCAGCTGCTCGCGCAACGTCGCAATCTCCCGATCATCCGGCCGGAACTTCAAATGCTCGTCCAGCCCGATCAGCGCAAACGCGAGCGGATGCGCATGCTTGAACGAAGCCAGACACGGTAGCGCCTGGTGAAAGAGCCGCTCGGAAATCTCGCGGATCGCGTCGTTCGGCGCATAGCGCACAGCCACACCCAACCCCCAGACCGTGCGGCCATGACTGTCTTCCGAGCCGATCTCTTCCAGCCACTGCCGGTCGTAGCCCATGAAGTTGCGGAACCGGCCCGTGTCCGGGCTGAATGCGTAAGCCAGAAACGCAAGATAGCGCTGGATCGGGACGATGTTCTCGTCGTAGTCGCGCAACAGACTGTACAGCGTCGCCGCAATCAATGCGCGCGCATTGTCGTCCGTGCAATACCCGTGGTGCAGGTCCGGTGTCGCAAATGCCGCATGCTGCAGCATTGCCGTGCCGTCCGTCAGACTCTGCATCTGACGCAGGTCTATCTCCGGCAGCGGGCCCAGCGCCTCGATCGGATGGTATGTTGCCGAAACCATGGTGGCAGCCCGTCGGACGGGCCGTGTTGCGCCGGTTCATAGCGCAGAGCGCGCCCTGATGGCAAGACGAAACTGGGGAGGGAATGAAATTGGAAATTGGAAATTGGAAATTGGAAACTGGAAATTTGAGGGAGTCGTCTGTCACACAGAGCTTCCACAACTAGCGTGAGAGTCCCGCTGGTGTCCTCGAAGGCTCTCTCCCAAACCTAATCCGGAACTTAGTCTCGAACCTAATCGAAAACACGAGTCAGCGCCGCCCCCAGATCGATTAAGTTCGGGATTAGGTTTCCCTGCAGGGCCCATGGCAAGCCCCTCGACGTCACCCTGTCTATGGATACACAATAACCGTCCTGATCGTCCCCACACAGATGTTTGAATCCCCAGCCGCTCTCCGCTACTATCACGACATGTCCCGCAAGCCGCTATCCTCAATCCTCAATCCTCGATCCTCGATCCTCGCCTGCCTGGCGCTCTTCGCGCTCGCGTTCACGATCCGACTGGTCTACCTGCTCGAGATCCGGGACTCGGCCCTGTTCTCCGCGCTCGTGGTCGATGCGCGCGGCTACGATGCGTGGGCCCGCGAAATCGCCGCGGGTAACTGGATCGGCAGCTCCGTATTCTATCAGGCCCCGCTTTACCCCTATTTTCTCGGCAGCGTCTACGCGCTGTTCGGTCATAACCTGTTCGTGCTGCGGCTCGTGCAAATCGCCCTGGGCGCCGCCGCCTGCGTGCTGCTCGCGGTGGCCGGCCGCCGCTTCTTCTCTCCCGCCGCCGGACTGCTCGCCGGTCTGCTGCTCGCGCTCTACGGGCCCGCCGTCTTCTTCGATTGCCTGGTCCAGAAAGCCGTGCTCGGCCTGTTCCTCACCACGTTGTTGCTCGCAACGCTGGCCGGAATCCACCATGCGGGCACGGCCGCGCGATGGTGGCGCCCGCTTTGCGCAGGGCTCGTGCTCGGCGCCTTCGCGCTCACCCGCGAAAACGCGCTGGTCCTGTTCTTCGTTATCGTGCTCTACTTCGCGATCAAACACCGAAGAAGCCCGCGCCGCAAACGCCTGATACGGCTCGGACTGTTCGTTGCAGGGCTCGCGCTCGTGCTCGCGCCCGTCGGCCTGCGCAATCTGCTGATCGGCGGCCGGTTCCTCGTCACAACCGCACAGTTCGGACCGAACTTTTTTATCGGCAACAACCACCAGGCGACCGGTGTCTACGTGCCGCTTCGGCAAGGACGCGGCAGCCCCGAATTCGAACGAACCGACGCAACCGAGCTCGCGGAAGCCGAACTCGGCAGAACACTCTCGCCCGGCGAGGTCTCCGACTTCTGGGCCGGCAAGGCGTTCAGCTACATCCGCACGCAACCCGGCCACTGGCTCCGGCTCATGCTCCGAAAAACGCTCCTGCTCTGGAACTATGCCGAGCTGTCCGACGCCGAAGACCTCGCCTCCTATGCCGAGGCCTCGGCCCTGCTGCGCATGCTCGCCGCCGTCTTCCATTTCGGCCTGCTCACCCCGCTCGCCGTGCTCGGGCTCGCCTTGACATGGCACGACCGGCGCAGGCTCTGGCTGCTCTACCTCATGCTGGTCAGTCTCGCGGCCAGCGTCGTGATCTTCTACGTGTTCGCGCGGTACCGGTTCCCGATCGTGCCGATCCTCACCCTGTTCGCCGGCGCCGCGCTCTGCGAAGCGCGCACGCGGATCGCCCAGAAAGCATGGCGCACACTCGTCCTGCCCGGCATCCTCGCGCTGCTCGCCGCGCTCGTATGCAACCTGCGCCTCGTCGCCACCGAACGGCTGCCCGCCGCCACGCGCCTGAATTTCGGCAATACCCTGCTCGAACAGGGCCGCTACGAAGAGGCGCTCGCCGAATATGGCGCCGCGCTCCAGGCCTGGCCGGACTCCGCCGATCTCCACAACAATATCGGGGTCACGCTCAGCAAACTGAAGCGGCACCCCGAAGCGCTCTCACACTTCTCGCGGGTGCTCCGGATCCAGCCCCACTATCCGCGCGTGCATCTCAACATCGGGCTCGCGCTCGAACGCACCGGCCAGTTCGAACAAGCCGTCGCGCACCTCGAATCCGCCGTGCGCGCACAGCCCAAGTCGGCCGACGCGCTGATCGCGCTCGGCCGCGCGCTCGCTGCCACGGGCAAGCACGCGGCGGCTGCACGGCATTTCTCCTCCGTGCTGCGGCTCGGGCCCGACCCCGCGCGCGCCGAGGCGCACGCACAGCTCGGACGAAGCGCCGCCAAGAACAACAGGCTGCCCGACGCGATCGCACACCTCGCGCGCGCGCTCGAACTCGCGCCGCAAAGACAAGCTGTGCGCACACGGCTCGCCATGCTGCTCGTGCGCAGCGGCCGGCTCGACGAGGCCGCCACGCTCTACGCGCAGGCCGTGCAACGCGCGCCGGACGATGCCGGCCTGCACAGTAATCTCGGGGCCGTGCTCTACCGACAGGGCCGGCTCGAGCAGGCCGCACAACACTTCTCCGAAGCGCTGCGGATCCAACCCAACTCGCCCGAGGCACACAATAATCTCGGCGCGGTCCACGCACAAAACGGCAGGTTCGAACAGGCGCTGCGGCATTTCTCGGCCGTGCTCAAAAACGCGCGCGGGGCCGCCGGCCCACACGCGAACCTCGCGCGCACCTACCTGCAGCAGGCCCAGTCGCTCGCGCAGGCCGGCCGAAAAGCGGCCGCGCAAACTGCCGCAGGAAATGGGCTGCTGCACGCACAAACCGCCAAGCGCGCGGACCTCATTGAAGCGCTCAGCCAAGTGCAGACCGTCCTCAGCGCGGACAACTGACATCCCCCAAACGACCCCCGCTGCGCCGTGTCCGCACGCGTTGGCGAGCCAAGGCTAGTCAGCGCCGCACGCCGAAGGTTTCACCCCATCGCGTCCTGCGCCTTCCTGTGCCGCAACCGGTCCAGCGCGACGGCCAGCACGATGATGGTGCCGGTCACCATCTCCTGCACCCAGTTCGGCAGCCCCATCTGGGAGCAGCCGGACCGGATCACGGTCATGATCAGCGCGCCGACCATGGTGCCGAGCACGCTGCCCTCGCCGCCGCTCAGGCTGCCGCCCCCGATCACGACGGCCGCAATCACGTCCAACTCCAGACCCATCCCCACGGTCGGATCGCCCACGGTCAGCCGCGAGAACTGCATGAGCCCGGCCAGCCCGGCAAACGCGGCGGAGATCGTATAGACCAGCACCTTCGTACGGGCCACGGCAATGCCGCAGAGCCGCGCCGTCAACTCGTTCGAGCCGACCGCAAACACGTGCCGCCCGAAAACCGTGTAGCGCAACACGCCGGCAACGGCCAGGGCAGCCAGCAGCGTCAACCACACGCCGGGCGGCACCAGCAGCCAGCGCCGGTTTGGCCCAAGCGCCGCGACCAGGTTCGCGAGCCAGCACAGCGGCGCATCGATCTTCTGTTCGCCGGCCAGCCCCTTGGCGAGCCCGCGCACCATCAGCAGCATGCCCAGCGTCACAATGAACGGGACGACGCGCAGCCTCGTGATCAGCGTGCCGGTCACCAGCCCGCACAACGCACCGGCAACGATCCCGCCCAGCGCCGCGAGCAGCGGGTCGAGCCCCGCGCGCAACAGCCCGGCGATCACCACCGTGCTCAAAGCCACAATCGAGCCGACCGACAGATCGATGCCGCCCAACACGATCACCATGGTCATGCCCAGCGCGGCCGTGCCGACAATGGTGGTCTGGCGCAGGATCGTGGTGAGGTTGCGTGCCGAAGAGAAACTCGACGGCCCGATCCCCGCGAACAGGCCATAGACGAGCAGCAACCCGATCACGGGCCCCAGCCGCATCAGCCAACCGCGTAGGGTCTCTCTGTTCAACAACAGCCCCCCCTCAAAAGACAGCGTCTCCCTCTGGACCATGCGACCCTCTTTCAATATCCAACAGCCAACAAGGAACATCCAGTTTTCAAGGCAAAAACCTATCGCCCATTCTTCCTTACTTGGGCATTGGATATTCCTTGTTGGCTATTGGATATTCGATTCCCCTGCAGACTGTCACTCTTCTGCGCCGG
>Ga0272441_10004794_pt1 | contig 24058 bp, 24 predicted proteins | sample SSMProp6N_FD_193582 | JGI IMG/M metagenome (GOLD analysis project Ga0272441, IMG submission 193582) | Marine sediment archaeal communities from Little Sippewissett salt marsh, Falmouth, MA, United States - SSM-Prop-6N | ecosystem: Environmental > Aquatic > Marine > Wetlands > Sediment ...
CCGGGTACACCATGTCCCGTACAATCTGCAGAAATTATGATCTGTTTGTTATCTACAGTGCTTACCCAGTAAAAATCACCACTTACTATTGCGAGAGGTTTATAGAGGACAAAATGTTCGAGCTTATCGCTGAACAGCTCAAGAGAAGGGATAAGTGCTGTTTGTATTCTCTTGGCATACATAATACTGTCTTCAATATGCTTTTTCTGGTAAGCAATCTGGTCGCGTTGTGCCGCGGCAAGATCCCGCTGACGTTCAATCTCATCTTTCTGCCTCGATATTGTCCTGTTCTTCTCTTCAAGTCTTATGTTTGCCTCTTTCTTGATCTTGTAGCTTCTGTAGATATAATATCCCAGGAAACTGACAAGCAGTAATGCAAAAATGACAAAATAGAGTATAAGTCTTTGCTTTTCAAGTGTTGCCAGCTGTACCTTTATTTTTTCTTCCTGCTCTCCTATCCTGGCAAGCTGTTCATCTATCATGAGTATCTGTCCTGCGATCTTCTCTTTCTGGCTCGCAAGTGTGTCTTTTTGTACCTGGACCTCTTTCTGTTGTACAAGAATCGTATTTTTCTGTGATTCAATTTCCGATTGCTGCCTGCTTATCTGCCTGAACTGATCTTCAAGCTGTTTCTGCTTTTCATTCAGTGTTTTTTCCTTTTCCGATATCTCTTTATCAAGGCTGTCGAGAAGGGCTCTCTGCTGTAAAATCTCCTGCTTTTGTATATCTATTGTCTCCAGCTGTTGCCTGATAGTCTCCTTCTGAATCTCAATCTCCTTACTGGCGATTTCATAAAGATTCTCCCAGTCCTCCTTTGTTTTAACAGCCATGAAGAGAACCTCCTGCGGGATACTCATCCCGGCTTCCTTAACGGCTTCTTCATTAATATCATAGCGCGGCTGACCATTAACAACAATAAAATTCAGCATCGACTCCTGGAACTCATATCCCTCGGTAATCAGCATTGTCTGGTGTCCGTCGATCTTTTTCTTAATCCTTTCAATATTGAATTCCGCTGTTTTGTTCAGATACAACACCTGGGTATGTGTTATACTTTCAATATTCTTAAATCCTATTATGGAAACAGGTTTATCCTGGATCCTTGTCCTTGTTTTTGCCAGATTGCCCATTTCGTAAATAAGATCATAATCGCCCAGCATGACACCTATTTTGAAATCTGCCGAATCGGCAAAACCAGGCCCGTAATCAATATACCTGGCAAGATCAAAAATATAGAGAGCTCTCGTGGGATTATCAAAACCTTCCTGTCCGTAAGTGTTGAATACCTGCAGAAACGGTATCAGGAAGAAAATTGCTGTTTTTAAAAATCGGGATTTACCAAACATGATTAGTAGTATGAATGTAATTACGAAATTGCGAATTATTATTCAAGAATGCAAGCGGGCTGTCAGCAAAGTCGGAAGATAATGTTGAAAAATTGTTAATAACTGATCACTTTGCAACTCTCTCCGTCAATATCTTGTCGTAATTTTATAGTTGTTTGTTTCCAAACTCATTATGGCACTGAATATCAGCGATTTACAACTCGAGGGCAAAAAAATACTTATTGTTGAGGATGATCTGCCATCAATAAAATACTATGAAACCCTTCTGAAAAATTCTGGTGCCGACATTAGCATATTCCATAACGGCAAGGAATTCATCGATTACATTAATCAGAAAAAAGAAAAAATAGATCTTGTTTTTCTGGACTTTCTTATACCCCTTATCAACGGAATCGAATGTTTGAGGATATTCAGGAAGATATGGAAGGATGTACCTGTTCTTATGCTCACAGCCTATTCCTCCGAACAATCAAAAACAGAAGCATATCTGGCAGGATGTAATGAATATGTGCTGAAGCCCATCTATCCTGAAAAGATATTTTTCCTTATCGAGAAGTACCTGAAACACGAAGTATTGCCCTCTTATATAGCCTGATCACCCTCTGTCCCTATCTTGATGAGAGATTCTGAGTCATCAGATAGCGGGAATAATAATCTTCCAGTTTTGCATTTATCTGGTCTGCCAGCTCTTTCTGACCAAACATCTCACACGCCATAGCTGCTCTGGATGTATATTGGATAGCCGTTTGGATCTCATATTCAGCTGATCTTATAATGTAAGGTTTCTGTTTAAGGAAATAATCAAGCTGATCATAGTAATAATCACTCAGTGCCAGAGTCATTTCAACAGCCTTATCAACGTCTTCCGCACGGAAATATGCCTCAATGATATCAGGCACATAGGGATCATAAGGCACCCTGTCGAGAGGAAGAACCTCCATACAATGATCAAGCACACTTATGGCCTTTTCATATTTACCTTCCTGTGCCAGTGCCTTCGCCAGACGTGCATAATTTAGTCTTTCCCTTATCACTATCAGTGTTCGCCGGTGATGGTAATCGATATTTACTCTCGGATCATTGGCACCTCCCCATACGAATTTATTCATCATATTTTCATACAGGATATCTGATTCTATACGCCCGTAGTCAAGCCAGCTGTTATTTTCGGTTTTAATAGGGACAAGCCGGTAGGCAAGCCCTTCGAGCTGAAAATATTCCTCAAGTCCGAATGTATCGTTATGATATCCTGTTACATAATAAACCGGACGTTCCCAATTATTATGAGCAAGTATATCGAGAATGATAAGCTGGCTCTTCAGAATGGAACTCCCGCTGAGTCTGATATCGATATAGGGAACTATCTTTGCCGAATCCTCCGGCTTAACAGTTCCTGATTCCAGCACCTTCTTTTTATCTACCGGAATACGTATTGTACGTGAAGGAATGATATCCAGTATCTCAGTCGGGGATATCTGTATCTTGGTTGCCTTGTTGTTACTGTTTACCCAGTCGATGATAGTACCGACATCAACAGGATCTTTTGTCTTTTCAATAATAAAAACCTGGTTATTGATACCGTCATAATATTTCTTCGTTGGCAGTGTAACAGGTAAAGGATCAGACTCATAGGTTTTATACTTCATCTGGTTGATGTACCAGTCGGTATTAAGAAGCATAAGGTTACATACACGTACATCGGTACGCATTCCTTCAACCTCCTGAGCATACCATAAGGGGAATGTGTCATTATCCCCGTTTGTGAAGAGTATGGCATTTGGTTCACACGAATTCAGATAGTTAAACGCAATATCACGTGCCAGGTATCTGTGCGATCTGTCATGGTCGTCCCAGTTTTCTGAAGCCATGAGTGCCGGTACTGCAGCAATACATATCAGTCCGGCTATTGGCACCGCAATCTTCTCGCCGGTAATTTTTGAAATGCCGTCAAATAATGCAAGCATGCCCAGTCCTATCCATACCGCAAAAAAGTAAAATGAACCAACATAAGCATAATCACGTTCCCTGGGTTGATTCGGATACTGGTTAAGATAAAACACTATTGCCAGGCCTGTCATAACGAAAAGCAGCAGGATTATCCACCAGTTCTTGTTATCGCGGTTGAACTGATAGAACAGCCCTGCCAGTCCCAGAATAAATGGCAACATGTAATATTTATTTCTTGAGGGATCGTCTTTAAAACCTGCCGGCAGATCAACAGTACCCGTTCTGGGTTCATCGATGAACTTTATTCCGGTAATCCAGTTGCCGTTAATGGCACCACCCGATCCCTGTGTGTCATTCTGCCTGCCAACGAAATTCCACATGAAATACCTGAAATACATATATCCGTACTGGTAACTGAACATGAATTTCAGGTTTTCACTGTATCGTGGTTTTTTGATTGTGACTCTTTCGCCCGACTGATCAGTGACCTGTAATGGTATCCCCCTGTTTCCTCCCCATTCCCTGTAAATCTCATCATGTCCGTTTTCAGTCTGGTCGCTCCACATCCTGGGGAAAAGTGTTATGAACCTTTCGTCATATACACGTTCAAGCCTGCGGTGTGTAACAATATATTCATCATCTTCGAGTGCATATACGGGTTTCCCTTCTCCATAATCGAGTACCGGAGCATTATAGTAAGGGCCCTTTACTAATGGGGCTGCCCCGTATTGTTCCCTGTTGAGGTAATATAACAGACTGAAAGGATTGCTCGGATTATTCTCATTCAATGGGGGATTGGCTGAAGCCCTTATAACAATTATTGCGGTAGCAGAATAACCAATCAGTATTACCATTATTGCCGTGAGTATTGTATTCAGCACAACACGGTTCCTTGAAAGCACATACCATATAAACACAGCTACCAGAATCAATAACAGTATATTAAAGAAGATCGAACCGGATACTAGCCATATACCTGTAAGAAACAGGGCGGCTATTGCTGCCAGGCTGTTGTTTGTCCTGTTTTCTGATTTTAATGAGCTCCTGACTGCAATGATGAACATCACTGCCAGAATTATCATATAAAAGACAGCTCCGCTGTTTGGAGGCAAATCAAGGGTATTAACAAAGAACAAATCGAGTCTGGATGCTATTTTTACGGTACCTGGCATAATACCCCACAGTAAAAGTGCCAGCATCACCAGAGATGATGCTATCGAAATGACAATCCCTTTCCATGAGAACTCGAATTTCCTGAAATAATATACCAGTACTATGGCAGGCAATGTAAGCAGATTAAGCAGGTGTACCCCGATTGAAAGACCCATCAGGAAGGCTATCAATATAATCCATCTGTCGGAATATTTTTCATCAGCAACCTCCTCCCATTTAAGTATAGCCCAGAATACGGCGGCAGTAAAAAATGATGATGTTGCATATACTTCACCTTCCACAGCAGAGAACCAGAATGAGTCGGAAAAAGTAAAGGCGAGGGCTCCTGTTGCCCCGGCAGATATTATTGCTGCTATTCTTGAAGTATTAAACATGCTCTCATCCCTGACAAGTATCTTCCTTGCCAGATGGGTTATAGTCCAGAACAGGAACAGAATCGTAAAGGCACTCATAAGTCCCGACATGGCATTTATCATTACTGCCACTCTTGAGGTATCTCCTCCTGCAAACAGACTGAAAAATCTTGCAAGTACCATAAATACAGGACTTCCCGGAGGATGTCCTATTTCGAGTTTGTATGCGGAGGCAATAAACTCACCACAATCCCAAAGACTGGTCGTCGGCTCAAGTGTAAGAAGATATATGACAGCGGCGATGACGAAAACAATCCACCCCGATATGTTGTTTACAAATCTGAATCTTGTCATTTAATGCTATAAGTTAATTCACAATTCAATGAATTGAACAGATGACGAAAGTACTGAATTTTTTTCTTAACATAAGCATCCGGTTCTTACTCACTTTATTTGCTATTTTTAAACCATGAATACAAGTAGCGGACTTAAATCAATATTGTTTTCCCTTTTGCTCTGTCTCATACCGGCTACAGCCTCAGCTCAATATTATAATACAGGACAGGATCCCGCTTCCCTTAAATGGCTCCAGGTAAAAACTGGTAAATTTACCGTTATTTACCCCGAAACATACGGATCAGGCGGTATTCAGTTTGCCTTAGAACTTGAAAAGGCCTACTCGGAGATCTCTTCATACTTCCCTGAAAAAAAGCTTAATATACCCGTCATTATACATAATTATACTACCCAGGCAAATGGTTATGTGGCCTGGGCACCCAAACGTATGGAGATATATCCCACCCCTGGGCAGAACAGCATGCCTCTCGATAATAAAAGAGAGTTGGCACTTCACGAACTGACACATGTTATGCAGATGCAGTCATTAAATACCGGGTTTTCAAAAATTATGTACTATTTCCTGGGACAACAATATACAGGTGCTGTAACCGCTTTTCTTCCTCTCTGGTATATGGAAGGTGAAGCTGTTTTCAATGAATCGCTATTTACTGAATCAGGCAGGGGCAGAAACCCCCGCTTCCTGAATTTCCTGAAGGCCATATCTGTTGAAAAGGGTAAAATGTATAAATATGACAAAATGTTTAACGGTTCGTATAAAGATTATACCCCGGATTATTACCAGTATGGTTATCAAATGTATTTATGGGCCTTACTTAATAATGACCCCGGCATCTGGTATGATGTACGTGAATTTACCGCCAATCAGCCATTCACTCTCAACCCGGTAAACATAAGTCTGAGAAGAAGCGCCGGACTTACAAAAAAAAGGCTTTTTACACAGACATTCGATTCGCTTGGGATGATCTGGAGACAGGATATTGAAAAGAGCAATGCCAGAGACTATGATCCTTTAAATCCAAAGGAAAAACACGGGTATGAAAGTTATTATTCTGCTGTTTATGCAGGAAAAGATTCATTAATAGCTGTAAGAACATCCCTGGCCGATCCTGCTTGTTTTGTGCTTATCAATCCATCCAATAAGTCAGTTAAGAAATTATTTGTTCCCGGGAATTTGTATCCCCGTGTTATTTCTTACGGTAACGGGAAGATTGTATGGGTGGAAACATTAAGCGACCCCAGGTGGGCAAACAGGAACTATTCAGTAATAAAAACCTATGATATAAATACCAAAACCGTAAACCAGCTGACCTACAGATCGAGGTACCTGTCAGCATCCGTTTCTCCTGACGGTAAGATAATAGCTGCTACCGAAAATACTGAGGATGACAAGAATAATCTCGTAATTATAGATCCTGATGACGGATCTGTACTTAACACCATTCCTGCACCCGTTAATGCTTACCTGCAGCGTCCTCAATGGTCGGGGGACGGGAAAAAATTATCCTTTGTATCATTAACTCAGGATGGTGAGGGTTTACTGGTGTGGGACACTGAACAGAAAGAGTGGGAAAAGCTTCTTGATGAAAGTAATGAAGATATTCATTCAGCTTTTCTGAGAAATGATACATTGTTTTATGCAAGCTCTGCATCAGGTACCGATAATATCTATCTTCGCGATGCAGATGGCAAGGTATCGGCTGTTACCCGTTCAAAATTCGGGGCAACTGATATGACTATTGCCGGAGCCAGTGTCTATTTCAGTAATAACACATCAACTGGGAATAAGATATGTGTTACTTCTCTCAGTGAAGCTGAGGAGATCGACAAACCTACTGCCGGTACTTCCACATATCTTATCGACAGGTTTGAAAAACCCAATACCGGTAACCCTGCCATTGATTATATCCCGGAACCTTACATGAAGTGGAAACACCTTTTCGGTATCCACAGCTGGATGCCATTTTATGCTGATATTGAGGCCATACAGAATGACCCGGCATCTCTGAGGCCCGGACTTACCTTTATGTCGCAAAACCATCTGAGTACACTTACTGCTTCTGCAGGTTACGAATATTCTTCCGATAAACGGCATAAATTCCATACGCGTATCACCTGGGAAGGATGGTACCCTGTTATAGAATCACGGTTGGATTACGGCAATGAACCGGTTATTGATTTTTATCTTCCAAGCCCAACATTTGTGCCCCCCAGGCTCTCTGCAGAATTCAGGTTTCTGAATAGTATATATATTCCCTGGTCCATTAGTACAGGCAGGTTTTCGCAATATCTATACCCATCATTTTCAGTCGACTACAACAAAAAATGTATATTTGACTGGGAAAAAGGTAAATTTGATATTGGTCAGACCAGACTCACCGGACGGTTTTATTTTGCCAATTTTCACAGGTCGGCTTACCGGGATATATATCCGCGTTACGGGCAGGTAATTGATGTGTCATATCAATGGGCTCCCTTCGACGAAAATATTTATGGTACTGATTTCAGTGTAAGAACTACTTTATATTTACCAGGCTTTTTAAAGAACCATGGCATCAGGCTAAGGTATGAAAAAGAAAAGCAGAGTTTTGTTAAATACCTGATCGACAATAAAATAAATTACCCACGAAGCTACGATAACATTATTTCGGAAGAACTTGATTTCCTTTCTGTCGACTATGTTGCACCAATATTATATCCCGATTTTAATATCGGATCTCTGTTTTATATGACCAGGATCCGTAGCGGTTTATTCTTTGATTATGCCAGGGGAAAAAATAATTATCACCTTATTCCGGAGCAAGATACCAGGATTGTTGATTATTACACCGAGGGAAGCGAATCATTCAGTTCTTTTGGTATTGAGCTTATATCAGACTTCCATCTTCTGAGAATACCCTACCCGATATCAGCAGGTGTACAGGCCGCCTGGCGTAACCTGAGTGACACACCTTCATTTGAGTTTATCTTCAGTATTGATATCTACGGAATGAATATCGGGAAAATTCCAAGATGATCACCAGTCTTTATTCCTGGCCATGTTTTTAATCATATCCCAGGCTCTCTCAACATGACCGAGTGTAACATTTGTTTGTCCGGTAACCATTCTGAGAGTATATATCCCGTTAATCGTTGTATGTGTGAGATATATTTTACCGGTATCATTCAGCCGGTGGTTCAGTTCCCGGTTTATATCATTAAGGTCTTGCTCCTGTATGCCATCAGGGTGGTATCTGAAACAGACTACATTAAGTGAGAGAGGTACCGTTAGTTCAAAATCGGGTTCAGATGTTATTTTTTCGGCCAGCTTTTCTGCCAGACTGATATGGTATCTTATTTTCTCCCTCAATTTATCTGTACCGTATGACCTTATCACACTCCATAATTTTAAAGCCCTGAATCTTCTTCCCAGCGGGATACCCCAGTCCCTGTAATCATTAACCTGACCTCTGCTCCTTGTTTTAAGATATTCGGGAAGTATCTCAAAAGTCCTTATCAATGATTCGGTATCCCTGGTAAAAAAGGCTGAGCAGTCGAAGTTGGTGAACATCCATTTATGAGGGTTGAATACGAAGCTGTCTATTGATTCCCTGCCTTCGAGCATCCATTGATATTCGGGCAAAATAAGGGCGGTACCACCCATTGCAGCATCTACATGAAGCCAGATATCATTATTCCTGCAAATCTCTCCTATAACACCTAAGGGGTCAATTGAAGCAGTCCCTGTCGTACCTATTGTAGCTATCACACAACACGGTAAAAATCCTTTTTTCCTATCTCCGGCCACAGCTTCTGCCAATCTATCAGTATTCATTGACAAATCATCCTTCACGGGTATCTTTACCAGGTTTGTCTTTCCTATTCCGGCTATTTTTACGGCTTTCTCCACCGATGAATGAGCCTGTTCGGAACAATATACCCTTAATGTGCCCGTATTCATAAAACCCTCATCATTAATTCTGAAGCTACTTGTTTTTTCCCTTGCCGTCAGTATTGCTGCGAGGGTGGCAGTAGATGCCGTATCCTGTATAACACCCCTGAAGTCAGAAGGTAATCCTATCATATCGCGAATCCAGATCATCATTTTCTCTTCAAGTTCAGCTGCAGCAGGAGAAGTCTCCCAGATCATACATTGTGCTGCCAGTGTTGATATCAGCATCTCTGCAAGAACAGATGGCGGACTTGTATTTGCAGGAAAATATGCAAAAAAATTGGGGCTTTGCCAGTGTGTAATACCCGGCATTATGATCTCTTCAAAATCTTTCATTATGGTATCGAAGGATTCGCCTGATGATGGAGGGTTGTCCGGTAATTTGCTGAATATCCCGCCGGGTTTAACTGATGATTTAACAGGATAATTTTCGACATTCTCCATGTAGGCAGTCATCCAGTCGACAAGCTCATGGGCATGTTTCCGGAATTCCTCGGGTGTCATAATATTATGGATTATTTTACCGACTCGGCCAGTAAAATTATTTTGTTCATTTTGACTTCTATCACTCCTCCGTCGATCTCATATCTTTTTTCACTATTATTCTGATCCACCATTATCACCGTACCATTATCGAGGGTTGATATAATGGGAGCATGATCCTTGAGTACCTGGAAAGAGCCTTTTCTGCCGGGTACTCTTATCGACTTAATATCCCCTTCATACACTTTCTTATCCGGAGTGATTATCTCAATCTTCATCAGTGTATCTGTTATTTGGAGTGGGCGAGAATTTTTTCGCCTTTTTCTATTGCATCTTCAATGGTCCCGACGAGCATGAATGCAGCTTCAGGATACTGATCTACCTTTCCTTCCATTATTGCATTAAAGCCTTTGATATTGTCTTCTATTGACACTAGGGCTCCTTTAACGCCTGTGAACTGTTCAGCCACATGGAAGGGCTGGGACAGGAATCTCTGTACTCTTCTTGCCCTGTGAACCACAAGTTTATCTTCTTCGGAGAGTTCATCCATACCGAGTATTGCAATAATATCCTGAAGTTCATTATAACGCTGTAATAGTTCTTTCACTCTCTGGGCACAGTTATAATGTGCTTCTCCGACAATATCTGCTGTCAATATCCTTGAAGTTGAGTCAAGAGGGTCCACTGCAGGATATATGCCCAGCTCTGAAATTTTACGGCTCAGAACTGTTGTTGCATCGAGGTGTGCGAATGTTGTTGCGGGAGCAGGGTCAGTAAGGTCGTCGGCAGGAACATAAACTGCCTGAACCGAGGTAATTGATCCGTGTCTTGTCGATGTTATACGCTCCTGCATCATTCCCATTTCAGTTGCCAGTGTCGGCTGGTATCCGACGGCTGAGGGCATACGGCCCAGCAGAGCCGATACTTCCGAACCTGCCTGGGTAAAACGGAACACATTGTCCATGAAGAATAGTATGTCTCTTCCTCCGCTTTTACCATCACCATCCCTGAAATGTTCAGCAACTGAAAGGCCGGAAAGTGCAACCCTTGCCCTGGCTCCCGGTGGCTCATTCATCTGACCGAAAACAAGTGCCAGTTTTGAATCCTTAAGAGCATCATGGTCGACCTTCGAAAGATCCCATCCTCCTTCTTCCATGCTTTTAAGAAAATCTTTACCATATGTAATAACACCAGCTTCGAGCATCTCGCGGAGAAGATCATTCCCCTCCCTTGTTCTTTCACCAACCCCTGCAAAAACTGATATTCCTTCATAAGCTTTTGCAATATTATTTATAAGCTCGAGGATAATAACTGTCTTTCCAACACCGGCTCCTCCAAAGAGCCCGATCTTACCACCCTTGGAATATGGTTCAATAAGGTCTATTACCTTAATACCGGTGTAAAGCACCTCCTTCTCTGTTGACAGGTCATCATATTTCGGTGGTTTCCTGTGAATAGGATATCCATCCTTTTTGTCGAGTGGTCCTATCCCGTCAATCGGTTCGCCAACCACATTCATAAGTCTGCCTTTTATCTGTTCACCGATAGGCATCACTATAGGTTCTCCCGTGGCAACAACTTCCATACCTCTGCTAAGACCATCAGTGGAATCCATCGCAATTGTCCTGACAGTATTTTCTCCGATGTGTTGTTCACACTCAACAACAAGAATAGATCCGTCATCCCTCTTTATTTCGAGAGCATCATAGATGTCGGGCATTTCCATACCCTCCCGTTCAAATGTAACATCAACCACAGGTCCGATTATCTGGCTGATCTTACCGGTATTTTTTGCCATATTCCTTAATTGTTTGATTATTTTTCCAGAACATACAAATGTAATAAAATTTGCAAAAGTTATTGTTTACGCTTTATATTTTCAGATTTATATAGACTGATATATCAGAAAAATATATCTTTAACCCGTAACGATATTATTAATTCAATAACAGACTCTATGAAAAGATTTATTATTGTTTTATCAATCATTCTTCTGGCTGTTCCGGCAGCAAAATCACAATTCACAAAAATCGGCGGTGGAACCGGCTTTACCACCGGTTACAATTTTCATGAGATGGAGTGGGATTACAATAAAAGCGGACACTTTTTTGCATCACTGAAGAGCATTTATGAAATAACAGTGCCCATACATATCTCACCATCCATTACATTTTTTATTCCTCACGTTTATAAGGAACTTGAATATAAGTATACCGTAAATACCCTGATGTTCGATATTAACGGCCACTATGTTTTTAACTCTCTCGACAGGTTTGAGTTTTACGGTCTTGCAGGATTAGATATACTACTGGCATGGAAAAAGGAAAAAATTGATTCTGAAGTATTAAATAAAGAAAGTGATAATACGCTTGGTTTAAATCTTGGTGTCGGTTCCTATATGAAGATGACTGAACAGTTTGATCTTTACTTTGAAGCGAAATATATTCTCAGTAAATATGACCAGTTCATGTTGAATGTTGGTGCGCTGATAAATATCGACTGGCTGAAGAAACACGAAGATACCGGGAGATTATAATCTAATGTTCCCTGCCTATCAGAGAGCTGGCCGCAAAGTTCAGCTCTTTTTTTCGTTCTTCGGGGACTTTCACCTTTTCTAGTGAGTTAAAGGCTTTTTCAATATATTCATTTGCACAAGCTTCAGTGGCATCTCTTATTTTAAGCTGGTCGTAAATACTTATTACCTTTTCCACCTTTCCCCCGGGATCAGCACTTCTGTCTGACAATAGTTTTTTTAGCTCCGCAAGCTTTTCCTCTGAAGCAATCTCCATTGCCTTTACAAGAGGAAATGTCTTTTTATTTGTAATTATATCACCTCCTTTTGTCTTCCCAAATACTAAGGTGTCGCCCCATATATCCAGCATATCGTCCTGTATCTGAAATGCCAGCCCCAGGTTTCTGCCAAATTCATATAACAGATCCGAATCGTTATCCCCGCCGCCTCCTATTATTGCTCCTATTTTAAGTGCAGCTGCTATAAGTGTTGCGGTTTTAAGTTCGATCATCCTCATGTATTCGCGAAGTGTTACGACATCTCTTTTTTCGAAATCCATATCGAGCTGCTGTCCAACGCAAACATATATTGCTGTTTTATTATAAATGGTAAAGACTTTCTGTATAAATCCAGAAGGTATAAGCAACAAACATTCGTTAGCTATGAATGCCATGACATCACCTGAAAGAATGGCCTGATTGATATCCCACTTAGTATGTACGGTGGATTGTTTACGTCTTACCGGAGCCTGGTCCATTATATCATCATGTACCAGCGTGAAATTGTGAAAAATTTCAAGTCCTGTTGCGGGTATAACAGCTTCCTCAACACTGTCACTGAACAGGTTGCAGGCCATTAAAGCCATAACCGGACGCAGGCGTTTCCCACCTGAAGATATGGTATATAAGACAGGTTCAATAAGTTTTACAGCTTCGGTATTATAGGAAAGTTCCCGGATAGCCTTTTCAACTTTATCTTTTAATTCAGAATAACTGTACATTATTCATTAACTAAGATTCCGGAAGGTGGAACATCATTTATCCCTTCAGGGCCTCGGCACCGCTTACAACTTCCAGAATCTGATTTGTTATGGCGGCCTGGCGGGCTTTGTTATATTCGAGAGTCAGGTCGTGGATCATTGTGGTGGCATTGTCTGTAGCCTTATGCATTGCTGTCATTCTTGCCCCATGTTCAGCAACAAACGAATCAAGGACAGCCTTGTAAAATTGTATCTTAAGTGATTTCGGAATAAGCTCCTTTACGATTTCCTTATCAGAAGGTTCGTAAATATAATCTACAGGAAGGTTTTTCTTTTCTTCCGCACTTATTTCCGGTTCTACAGGGAGGAAATTCTCATCAGTCAGTATTTGTACTGCTGCATTTTTGAACTGGTTATATATAATCTCTATCCTGTCATATTCACCCTTGACAAAACCTTTCATTATCCCTTCGGCAACAGCTGCCACATTATCAAATGTAAGATCGTCATACAGGGCGTTCTGGTCAGGCATCATATTTATTTTACGTTTCCTCAGATAATCATATCCTTTTTTACCTATCGGAAGGATTGTCAGGTTCCCGTTTTTAAACTGATCGGAATATTTCTCATTAATCACTCTGCGGGTTTCTTTGATTACGCTTGAGTTGAATGCACCGCAGAGGCCTCTGTTTGATGTGATTACTACTAACAATATTTTTTCAGGCGGGCTGACACGTGCATATATATTTTCAACTTCCGCTTCGGCCAGGCTTTCATTAAGGCCTGTAAGTATCTCCTGTAATTTGTTAACATAAGGACGCAGACGGACTATCTTATCCTGGGCTCGTCTCAGTTTGGCTGCTGAGACCATTTTCATAGCCGCGGTGATCTGTCGTGTGGATTTGACAGAACTGATTCTTATCCTTATTGCTTTCAGGTTTGCCATTTCAACTTGTCAGTCAATTATGCATTTTGCCTTTTACTGAGTTTTATATTTTGCTGTCAGTTCTTCAGCGACTTTTTCGAGAGTTCCTGTTATCTGGTCATTCAGAATTCCATCGCGAAGTTTATCAAGAACATCCCTGTGCTTATGTTCGAGATATTCAATATATTCCTTTTCAAAGCTTTTTACTTTATCAACAGGCACATCCTTCAGCAAGCCCATTGTACCACAGTATATTATAGCTATCTGTTTTTCGACCGGTATTGGTGAATACTGTCCTTGTTTCAGTATCTCAACGTTTTTGGCTCCTTTGTTAAGTACGGCTAGTGTTGCAGCATCCAGGTCGGATCCGAATTTTGAAAATGCTTCCAGTTCACGGTATTGTGCCTGGTCGACCTTCAGTGTACCTGCTATTTTCTTCATTGATTTTATCTGGGCATTACCACCCACCCTGGAGACTGATATTCCCACGTTAATTGCAGGCCGTACACCTGCATTGAAGAGGTTTGACTCAAGGAATATTTGTCCGTCGGTTATTGATATTACGTTTGTCGGGATATATGCTGAAACATCGCCTGCCTGTGTTTCAATTATCGGCAGGGCGGTCAGTGAACCTCCACCTTTCACCATACGTTTGATAGATTCGGGCAAGTCGTTCATCTTTTTTGCCACCTCATCTGATTCGATGATCTTGGCTGCTCTTTCGAGAAGTCGTGAGTGAAGATAGAAGACATCTCCCGGATATGCTTCCCTGCCTGGTGGACGGCGAAGTAACAGAGAAACCTCCCTGTAGGACACTGCCTGTTTTGACAGGTCATCGTAAATGATAAGGGCATCGCGTCCTGTATCTCTGAAAAATTCTCCTATGGCAGCTCCTGCAAAAGGTGCATAGAATTGTGAAGCTGCAGGGTCTGAAGCCGTTGCAAGAACAATCACAGTATATTCCATGGCACCGTGTTCTTCAAGGGTCTTGGCAATATTTGCTACTGTTGAACCTTTCTGGCCTACCCCCACATAAATACAATATACCGGTTCCCCTTTTTCGAAGTTGCTTCGCTGGTTTATTATGGTATCTATTGCAATCGCAGTCTTACCCGTTTGCCGGTCACCAATAATCAATTCCCTTTGTCCGCGTCCTATGGGTATCATCGCATCAATAGCCTTAATCCCGGTTTGAAGCGGTTGTTTTACCGGCTGCCGGAATATAACCCCCGGTGCTTTTCTTTCAAACGGCATCTCATAGAGTTTACCTCCTATCGGCCCTTTGCCATCAAGAGGCTGTCCCGTAAGAGATATAACCCTCCCAAGGAGCTCTTCTCCAACATCAATAGAGGCAATTCGTCCGGTTCGCTTTACAATATCCCCTTCATTTATCTCTTCGGTGGGACCAAGCAGTACTGCTCCTATATTATCTTCCTCAAGGTTCAGCACTATTGCTTTAATACCATTTTCGAACTCTAAGAGTTCGTTCGACTGCGCATTTGTAAGTCCGTAAATACGGGCAATGCCATCACCAACAGTAAGCACCGACCCAACTTCTTCAAGTTCTGTTCCGGTTTGGATTCCTTCAAGTTGCTGTTTAAGTATTTTAGAAACTTCTGCGGGTTTAATACTTGTCATATTGTTATTTCTTAAAATCCTTAATAATCAATTATTCTTATTTATACTGTATATGATTTGCTTTTGAGCTCTTTTTCTATTCTATGGAGCTTATTCCTGATACTGGCATCAATCAATTTGTCGTCTACCCTCAGAATAAAACCGCCAAGGATGTCTTTGTCTATTATCTCTATCAGTTCCACTTTTGTATCAAAAGTTGATTCGATCAGATCGGAGACCTGTTTTTTTATCTTATCATCTACTTTGACTGTTGTTGTAAATACTGTTTCCGTGATACCTTTGTGTTTCATTGTATCACTCCTGAAGACTCTTGCAATTGCCGGCAGATAGGCTTCCCTTGTATTTTTTATTACCATATCAATAAACGAAAGCGTGATCTTATCAAGTTCTTTTCCTACAAGGCTATGAAAGATCTTCCTTTTCTTTGAGGGAGGGACTGTGGGATTGTGCAGTAAATCCCTTACTTCCGGGATCTTACAAATTTCAGCTATATAAGCCATATCCTTATAAACCCTGTCCAGTATCTTCTTTTCGATAGCTGACTGCAGCAATGCGCGGGAGTACCTGACGGATATTTTGCTGTCGTTCATGTAAGATCTGTTTTCTAGTTCTTATTCAGATCAATCTCTTTCAGATATTTGTATATCAATTTCTCTTGTTCTGCCGTTTTACTGAGTTTTTCTCCCAGCAGTTTGGCGGCAATTTCCACTGACAGGTTTGCTACCTGCTGGTGTATCTCCGACATGGCTTTGGCTTTTTCCTTTTCAATTCCTTTCAAAGCTTTTTCCACCATTTTTTCAGCTTCTTCAGAGGCTTTCTCCTTAGCTTCGTCGATAAGTTTCTCGCGTACTTCTCTTGCTTCTTTAAGAATGACTTCTCTTTCTTCGCGGGCTTTTCTCATTATCACTTCATTGTCTGCCTGGAGTCTTTCCATTTCTTTTCGTGCATCTTCAGCGGATTTAAGTGACTCCTTTATCATTTCTTCTCTCTGCTTAATAGCAGCCAGAATCGGTTTCCATCCAAACTTGGCCAGCAAAAAGAAAAACAATGAGAAGATGATTACTGCCCAGAATATTGTTCCAATACCCGGAGTAGTAAGACTATTACTTGCCAATAATATCATATTTTTCTCAGTTAAAGATTTTCAATTTAAAGATCCTGCAATCAACCATTGCAGGATCTTACTTTTTTCAATCAGCAATAAGAGCCACAACAACTGCAAAAAGGGCAACTCCTTCAATAAGGGCTGCCGAAATGATCATTGCCAGCTGTATTTTTACTGCGGCTTCCGGCTGCCGGGCTATGGCATCCATGGCTGAACTGCCTATCCTGCCTATTCCCAGACCTGCTCCGATAACTGCAATGCTTGCTCCAATAGCTGCTAAAGTACCTGTCATAACATAGGTTTTTAATTAAACAATAAAATTAATGATGCTCCTCAACAAGTGCCAGACTAATAAATAGTGCCGACAAGAGTGTGAAGACATATGCCTGTAGGAATGCCACAAGCAATTCGAGGCAATCCATAAACAACACAAAAAAGATTGATACCGGTGCGACTGCGACAGAATCAAAGATAAAAATCAGTCCCAGAAGGCTCATAACAATAATATGGCCGGCTGTGATATTTGCAAACAGACGAACCATCAGTGCAAAGGGTTTTGCAATCATTCCGAGGATTTCAACCACTATCATTATAGGCAGAAGCCAGAAAGGAACTCCCGGAGTTGCGAAGATATGACGCCAGTAGCCTTTTGTTCCGCTTATCTGTATTATCACAAATGAAAAAAGGGCCAGTGTCATGGTTACAGCAATATTGCCTGTCACATTAGCTCCGAATGGTGGCGGAAAGGGTATAAGCCCCATAATGTTATTTATCAGAATAAAGAAAAATACCGAGAGAAGGTATGGCATGAACCTCTCATGGTGTTTATAGCCGATATTGGGTATTACCATTTCATCGCGTACAAAAAGGATTATCGGTTCCAGAAAACCCTGTATACCTTTGGGATGGCTTATTCCGGTTTTTTTATACGAACGTGAAAGAGCAAGGAAAAGCCAGAGGCCTAATATTGCAGCACCCAGCATTCCCATTACTGTTTTTGTCATTGAAAAATCGAGGGGCATGTTATCAATATCGACTTCTCCGCTTTCATTCACTGCGACTATCCTGCCCTCATAGTCCCCCTCCCCTAATTTAAAGCCTTTGTATTCATGGCCATGTGCAATTTTGTTTGAAAAGAAAAAATGAAGTCCTGTCGGTTTATGATATAGTATAACAGGCAGTGGGATAGAAACATGTTCACCATTTTTCTTTGTCAGGATATGCCATTCGTGTGAGTCAGAAATATGTTCAAGGATAAATGAACTCGCATCAAATTCTTCTTCATTATGTTCAGACGCTGTATCATGATGGGATTCATGTTCTTCCTGCCCTTTTACCTGTACATTAAGAATAGAAAGCAAGAGTATAAAGAAGAATGTAAATATCCGCGTTTTCAAATTTCCTATGTTAATAAAGATTTGTCTTTCAGTGCTTTCAGTATAATAATAACAGAAAACAATGTGAATGTTAAATATAAAACAAAAAATAATAATACTGAGGATAAACCTGTTTTTTTCGCAAGAAAAAACCAGGTAAATGCGAATACCAGTTCCATAAGGAATTTAATGACTATAGCCACCATACTATGCATGGTCTGACTGTCAGGCGGCTTGTTCAGTCCCCTGAAGAATATCATGAAAATCAGGACAGTAATAAGTGTATACCCTCCTGATACAGCGATAATATCTGTAAAACCCAAACCAATATCGATAAACCTTGTCAGGAGGAATCCTGTCACAAATATTATTATCAGCAGTAATAACAGGTTTAATAGTTGTTTTGTCAGGGTTTTCAACTGGGTAAGTTATTTTTTTATGAAATCTCTTATTGCCAGGTATATTGCGGCAAATACCCCGAACAGTGAAAGGACGATTGTAAAAACAGGTGTATCAATTTGTGTTTTTTGATCAAGCTTAGTCCCCCCCCAGGTGGTAAGAAAGATAACTACAAACATCTGGATGACTATGCCCGAATATTTGCCGAATTGTGCCAGTCCTTTATTTTCCGGGTCTTTCCTGTTCTCCTGTTTTTGTTGTTCCTGCTCCTTCATTGTTATTATATTCGCTATCGCTCATTTTGCAATTCCCGGAAAATTTTGCTCCCGGTTCAATTGATAGTTTTACAGTAGCAATATCACCCAATATTCTCGAAGAAGCCTTTAGTATAAGCAGCTGGCTCACACTTATCTTACCTTCAACACAGCCCGATACCTCGGAATTCTTGCATATTACTTCGCCATTTACTCTGCCTGTCACACCAATCACAACCTTTCCCTTTGTGTTCAGGTTTCCCGTCAGACTGCCATCAATACGAATATCTCCCCCGGATTTTATATCTCCGGATATTTCCGTTCCGTTACTTATCAGGTTTATTGCAGCAGGTTCAGTCTCGTTGTTTTTTCCCATTGATTTAGAATTTAGAGATATACGGTAAATAACTCACAAATATAAAAACTATTGCAAATAAAAGTATATGTTTGGTTTTAAAACACCAGTTACTCTGAACCGGAAGGGGTATTTTGTCAACCTGGTCTGTTATTTCGCCGTTACCGGATCGTATGCCCACTTTAAATACATAGAGCCCCATGTAAATCCTCCTCCGAATGCAGCAAGAATGAGTATATCTCCTTTTCTGAGCTTACTCTCATATTCCCAGAGGCATAACGGTATTGTTGCGGCTGTAGTATTCCCGTACTTTTCTATATTTATCATTATCTTTTCCGGTGGTATGCCCATTCTTTTCCCGGTAGCTTCTATTATTCTCAGGTTTGCCTGGTGTGGCACAAGCCATGCAATATCTTCTGCCTTAAGGTTGTTCCTGTGCATTATTTCCACAGCAATATCTGCCATGTTCACGACGGCAAATTTAAAAACACTCTGTCCCTCCTGGTACACGTAATGTTCCCTGGCATCGACTGTTTCGTGAGATGCCGGCTTAACAGAGCCACCAGCCTTTATATGGAGAAACTTACGGCCTGAACCGTCAACATGAAAGATATAATCCATCACGCCGGACTCCTCTGTTGTGGGTTCAAGTAATACGGCTCCTGCAGCATCGCCAAACAGAGGACATGTTGTACGGTCGGTATAGTCGGTTATTGATGACATCTTATCAGCACCTACGACTATTACCTTTTTGAATTTGCCTGTTTCAACATATGCTGCAGCTGTTTGCAGTGCAAAAAGGAATCCTGAGCACGCGGCACCGATATCAAAGCTAAAAGCATTTTTGATACCTACTTTATCGGATATTATATTTGCTGTTGCCGGGAAGAACATATCCGGTGTGATTGTTGCACAAATCAACAGGTCAATCTCTTCAGGTGAGGTTCCTGTTTTTTCCAGTAATCCTCTCACAGCCATCTCACCAAGATCCGAACTTCCCAGTCCCTCTCCTTTTAGGATACGTCTCTCCCTTATCCCGACTCTTTGCATTATCCATTCGTCGGAAGTATCAACCATTCTTGAAAGTTCGTGGTTGTCGAGCCTGTATTCAGGAACCCAGGCATGAATTCCCCTGATGGCTGCACGAATTTTTTCCATATTCAAATAGCTTCTTTTATTTTATGGGCCAGGTTTGCCTTGACAACTGCCACTGTCTGAAGTATCATATTCATTATGGCCTTCCGCCTTGATATACCATGACCAATAACAACATTGGCATTTATGCCTACAATTGGTGTTCCTCCTATATTTTCAAAATCCAGACTGTCAAAAAAGACATCATTAAGATTTCTGGATTTATAAATATGATGAAACGCTTCTGTCTGTTTTAATATCACATTCCCCACAAATCCGTCACATACAATGACATCCGGCATTGTTTCGGTAAAAAGATCATTTCCCTCAATATTTCCCATAAAATTTATATCAGGATGATCTTTCATCAACTCATATGCGGCTTTAACAGAAGGTGTTCCCTTCGATTCCTCGGTACCTATATTAAGCAGTTTAACTACAGGATTCTCAATTTTCAGTACGTGTTTTGCAAAAATGCTACCCAGTATTCCGTATTGTAACAATACATCTGGTTTACTATCCGGATTCAGTCCGACATCAAGAATTACTGAGCTTCGGTTATCGACAGATGGTAAAATGGTAGCCAGTGCAGGACGGAAGACGCCAGGTATCACATTTACGGTATAGCTAGCACCCACAAGCATTGCACCTGTATTACCTGCACTGCAGAAACCATCGATTTCTTCCTTTTGCAGCATACGATATCCTACAGCAATGCTTGAGTCCTTTTTTTGAACATATGCTTTTGCAGGTAATTCACCCATTTCAATAACCTGGGTAGTATTTACAATGTCAAAAAGAGAAGGATCAGTCCCCAGGTCATCCAGCTTTCTAATAACAGAATCCTGATCTCCTATCAAGACAAGCTTGTCGTTATCGGACAAACCGTGCATAGTATCAACAGCACCTTCAATTATCGCGTCAGGTGCGAAATCACCTCCCATAACATCTATGCCTATTCTCATAGTGTATATGATTAGTAATGCCAGGTATCAGGCTGATACTTTTTTCTCAACAGCCGGCTTGCCTCTGTAAAAACCACACTCGGGACATACCCTGTGGTATTGTACCGTAGCTCCACAATTTGAACAAACCGCCACTGTGGGAGCAGTTGCTTTGTAGTGTGTCCTACGTTTATCTCTTCTTGTTTTTGAGTGTTTACGCTTAGGATTTGGCATTTTTTCAGTCTTAATTGTTGTTCGCTAATTTCTTTAACTCATCCCAACGAGGATCTTTCTCATCTATATCATTTACAATATGTTCCTGCAGTTTTTCAAGCATATGGGGATCACAGGTGCTGTTACCTTCACTATCATCAGGATGAATCCTCTGTATAGGCAATGCAAGGAGAATATATTCATAGAAATACTGCTTAAGATCCAGTACCGGTTCTTCAGCAGGTATTGTAATAATGTCCGGATCATCTTCATCACGGACTTTCCCCAATTTAACCAGAAGCCTGTTTTTGCAGTCAACCGGCAGTGAAAATATCCCGAGACATCTGTCGCACGGAATGCTTAACGTACCCCTGATCCTTATTATCAGATCAATATGGGTGCTGCTCTTTTCGGCATTAACGACTGCAATAAGTTCACCCTCTCTTACCTCCGATTCCTCAAACTGTTCAAATAACTCTTTGTTGATCTTAAAATCAAAATAGTGCTGTCCTTCTTTTAATCCACTGACAGGAATAGTATATCTGCCGGACATCTTTTTTAATTTTTTGGTTTGCAAAAATATGAAAGCTTATTCAATAATAAAAATTATACGGTAAAAACTGATAATACCTCTTAAAAATGCAGTTTGCCGTAAAAAATATGCATTTCACCGATTTTTACATATCGGAGTTGAAACCAAGTGCTATTTTTGAATCAAATAATACTACTGGTATGAAACAAAGAGATCAATATTTAAAGAGAGGCAGAGAACATCACCCCCAGGTAGGTATCGGCCTTTTTTTTATTGTTCTGGGCCTTGCCCTGCTTGTTGCCACCAATGATATGATGGACCTGGGTAGTGTAAAAGCATATTTTACATGGGAAACGGCATTGATTTTTGTCGGTGTTCTTCTCCTGGTTAATCTTCATTTCTTCCCGGGATTATTTCTTATTGCTCTCGGAACATGGTTTATGATTGACAATTTTTATGGTGAAATACCTGCATTGTTAAAAACTATCTACTGGCCATCGGTAATTATTCTTATTGGCCTTTCACTATTGATTTCTTCATTAATAAGAAGGAAATAGCCTTATGATTAATTAAAAAGCAAATAAATACAGAAATATGGAGACAATTAATGATTACAGTAATGATGGACGTAAACCCTCAGGGCCTGAACGTCATCGCTCAACGAGCAACAAGGCTATCATAGGAGTTATACTGATACTTGCAGGCTTGTTTCTTGTTATAAGAAATACTGGTTTCTTCCCGGGATATATCGACCATGTTGTATTCAGCTGGCCGATGCTTCTTGTTGTTATCGGACTGGTAATGACCCTCGGGGCCACCGAAAAAACTGCCGGTATTATAATAATGGCTGTGGGAGGATTCTTTATGATACCACTCATTTTCAGGGAGACATTCCATATGTACAATATGTTCTGGCCATCAATATTCATAATTATTGGTGTGATATTCATTGTTACAAAACGTAAGGGTTGGAATGCCGTTTCCTCAAAAGGGATGGCAGGTGATGACATAATTGATTATGTTTCCGTTTTCAGTGGAAGTGAACGTCAGGTTGTCTCACAGAATTTCAAGGGAGGCAAAATATCGGCTGTCTTCGGAGGAATAGATCTGGATCTTACAAAAGCCAGGCTTTCTCCGGGAATAAATGAAATTGAAATTGCCTGTATCTTCGGAGGGACAACTATAATCGTGCCTGATAACTGGTCAGTGACCATAAAGGTCACCCCTATTCTCGGTGGATTCAGCGATTCAAGGAAACTCATACCAGGAAGAACAGAGGACACAACAAGTCAGCTGGTAATTAAAGGAGCCGTTATTTTTGGCGGGGGAGAAGTAAAAAGTTATTAATCAGGATAACTGATGAAGCATCCTGTACTTGTCAACAGGACACGTTTTTTAGTCTGGTGGCTGGCCTGGTTAATTATTGCGCTGGGCCAGGCACTTTTATATTATTATGCCTATGGCAGCTTTGAAAATGTCAGTATTGCTGATGCTGCCCTGTCACTGGTATTTTATTCAGGAATCGCACTTTCCCTATGGTATCCTTTCAGCTTCTTCAATAAAACCACCAATAAGCCTTTTTCTCTTGTAGTAAACCTTGTTATAACAGGTATTATTTCGGTAGCTTTCTGGGTGCTGATAACAAAAATGGCCCTGAAGCTCATTTTACCTGAACAATATAATCCCATAGAATACTGGAATGCCACTTTCCCCTACAGGATAGGTATTGGTATCTTTATTTACTGTTTATTAATACTGACATATTACTTGTTTGTAAGCCTTACAAACCTGTCGGAAAAAGCTGCCAGGGAGGCACGGCTTGAAAGTCTGGTAAAAGAAACAGAGCTTAAAATGCTCCGGTCACAGATCAACCCTCACTTCCTCTTTAACAGCCTCAATTCAATAAGTTCGCTTACCATTACCGACCCTGACAAAGCAAGACTTATGGTAATAAAACTTTCGGATTTTATGCGTTATGCCCTTTCCAGGAAAGATGAACAGCCTGTCACACTGCAGAGTGAGCTCGAAAATATCCGCCTTTATCTCGATATTGAGAAAGTGAGATTCGGAGAAAGACTTACTTTAGAAGAAGAGGTTGATCC
>Ga0272441_10004795_pt1 | contig 24057 bp, 38 predicted proteins | sample SSMProp6N_FD_193582 | JGI IMG/M metagenome (GOLD analysis project Ga0272441, IMG submission 193582) | Marine sediment archaeal communities from Little Sippewissett salt marsh, Falmouth, MA, United States - SSM-Prop-6N | ecosystem: Environmental > Aquatic > Marine > Wetlands > Sediment ...
AATATTTTCAAATAAAACTACTTTCTTATTGTATGTTTTGAAAAATAATAATAAGATTACTCCTGCAATTAAAAATAAACCAACGACAACTGCTATTGCAACATAAATCCAAGAACTAGAAAGAAAACCAGTAAGGTTTATCGAAGGGACTTTGTCTGAAACTCCCAAGTCTGTTAAGATTCCCATTAATTATTGTTTCCTCCATATTTCTTGAAGTAATCCAATAATATTTCTACAAATTCATTTTCTGAGAAAGATCTTCCTTTATTTGCTTGAAATTCTAATTTAAAAAGTTTAAATTTGTTTTTTATCTCATTAGACAAATTTATTGTAGCCATCTTTTATAACTAAATAAATTAGTTTAGTTACTATTTAAATGTTTTGTTTATAAAAAAAAAGAAAAAGAGGGGTAAAAAACCCCCTAAAAAAAATTAAATTCCTCCTCCTCCAATCCTCATTCTTTGCCAAGTTGTTACTAAAAGCACAAGAACACCGAGGATTAAGACTATTGCACCTATTAACAATACTGTTGGAATCTTACTAGATACGTTGTCTACACCAGCTGTGAAGTTGGTTGTTAATGCTGTTGTTGAAACTTCTTCATTTGTCTTTTGTGTATAGGTGTATGTAATATTTACATCAGTCCATACAACATCTGTAGTGTTAGTTAAAACACCATCAGTAGACAAAGTATAATTCCCTGGAGCAATTAAGACAGTATCCGTAGCATTGTAAATTTCTACAATAGCTCCACTTTCTGGAAGGTATCTTAAGAGAGTGGTAGAGGCCAAAGTATATCCAGTGTCGTTAATATATCCACCAGCTTCATTTGAAATGGTTACTGTTGTCCTTCCTTCTTGTAAAAGATTCGCATCATTTAGAGTTGAAACAATTACAAAAGCAATTATAACACCAATAACTAATGAGGCAATTCCAAATATAAGTCCGGTTATTAAACCAGCACTCATTTGTCCTCGTTTGGAATTAAATTTATTCATCTTAAATTAAGATGTTTAAATTCCACCTCCCATTCCACCACCTATATTCATTCTTTGCCAAGTTGCTACTAAAAGCACAAGAACACCAAGAATCAATACGATAGCTGCTACAAGCAATACTGTTGGAATCTTACTAGATACGTTGTCTACACCAGCTGTGAAGTTAGCTGCAAGTCTATCAGTTGCGTTAGCTTCTTCAGATCCAGAGGTAAGTAGATTAGCTCCAGTTAGAGTTGAAACAATTACAAAAGCAATTATAACACCAATAACCAATGAAGCAACACCAAAAACAAGTCCAGTAATTAAACCACCAGTTTGCCCTCGTCTATTCATTTCCATCTTATTTTTACCTCCTTTCATTTCTATAAAGTATTTTTTTAAATACTGCATAAAATTAAATAACATAAATTAGTTTAAATACTTGGTGTTACAATGTTACACTTATCTTTATTTAAATCTCACTCGGTTTTTTATCTAGAAAGAACCAGATTGCACTTAAAATATTTATGGATATTACAATTATTAACCAATCTAATTGAATAAATCCAGAAGTTACTGAAAATAAAAGGGCTGGAAGCAACGTAGCCATGGAAGCAATCAAAGCCCATGCAGAATAATCTGCAGTCCCACTCCTAATAGTTTGCCTAGTTATCCCTCCAATAAATACCACTAAGAAAGTAAAAAGCAACATCAATGCTCCAATGAATGGAAACGATTCAAATATTTGAATTGTAATTGCATCTATTCCTGCTGTTTCATTTGGGAGATTGTATAAGTAATCTAAAAACATCATTTTAAGGGTTTCCTTTCCATGCTTTAATTGCGTATAGGATAAATAATATTAGCAAGATAGATCCCAATATTGTGAAGAATACTCCAAAAGGAGATCCCTTACCTCCAAAAATATATTTAATTGGAAGAGAAATTATATTACTAAATGATCCCAATAATCCACTTATAGTTAATGCAAATGGTGCTGCTGAAGGCATAACATCACTTCCAGGTTCTACTGTTGTATCTAAAATAGATTTTGAAGTATCTTCAGAAATATCTTTTAAGGAACTTCCAGAATCTTTTTGTGTATTATAAACTGATACTACGCTTGGATCATCATTAACACTTATATCTGCATTTGTATCGTTTGCAAAACCTATTGAAAATCCAATTATAGCTATTGAAAAAAGGATTATCATTGTTATTGAAATTGTTAGTTCTGTTGTGCTTCCCATTATGTTCTCCTCGCTGCTTTAATTATTACCAATATTACTGCTATTCCAAAGAATAATATTGTTGCTGTTGCACCAATGAATCCAGTATTTTGAACCAAGTTCATTCCGTATAATAAAATAACTCCAACAAATATAAATACTACTGAAATCACCGGATTATTAGAAATTGCTAATCCTATTAAAGTCATCATAACTAAGACACTTAAAATTACAAGAATTACTCCAAAGATATCACTTGAACTTTGATTTAGTTTTATTTGTCCTCTTCCCTGTTCTATATTTGTTTTGTAAACTTTTGCCAAAACTGTTGAATTTCCAAAAGAACTTGGAATTTCCATTGAAATTGTTCCACTTGCAGAAGATAATGTTGAACTATTTATTACAGTTCCAAGAGTATCTTCTCTTATTATTTCTAATTTAATCTCTGAAGGTTCTCCACTAGGAATTTCAAAGGTTGTTGAAATTGTTCTAGACGTAGAATTATATTCTATATCAAATTCAAAATCATCTCCAACACCATAATCAGTAATATTAATTCCTGTTGCAAAGGCATTTAATTCAATTAAACATTCTTTAACCAAAGGATTTTGGCAAATTGCTAGAACATTTGTAAATGAAGAAATCAATTCTTTACCATCATAAACATAAAAATTATAAATAATATCTTCAACTTCTAAAGATGCAGAAGTAATTCCCTTTTCATCTGTTTTTGGAATCTCTGTTATTTTGAATAATCCCTCATCAATATATTTTCTTTCTATTTGAACCAAAGCACCTTCTATTGGAAGATAAGAACTATCTCTAGCTATTATTTTAAAGTTTTGTGAATTATCATTCAATAAATCATATAAAGTAGTATTAATGTTCAATGTATCAGAATCTAATGTAAAGTTTTCAATATTATAAAGTTCGGTAGAATAATTTGTAGCACCATACTGAACTTGAATGTCTAAAGAATATTTTTCTCCACCTGAAAGATTACTATCTATGCATATTGTAGCAGGATTTGTTGAATTAAAATCCTTCTCAAAACTAGATATTTCAAGTGTTCTATCTTCAGTATATAAAGATAAATCTATCTTTATACTGGTGTTTTCTCCAACACCATTTAATGTATCTTGGGTATTTTCATCAACTAAAGTAAAATTTCTAATAACATACATTCCAGAACCACAGGTTTCATTTATTATGATTGGACTAATTTCTTGTTCTTGTGAAGTTGTGTTATAACTAAATCCATCTGATCTTCCAATAGCCCAGAAAAAAGAGATATTTGTTAGTTCTTCAACCCCAGGAGCTATTTGATTTTTATTTAAGTAATAAGTATTCCCAGTTGAATTAATTGAACCAAGAATGTTTGTTCCATTATAGTTTAAATATGCTGTTGTTATTTGGGAGTTTGATTGGAATGTTATGTTAAAAGGATTTGTAGCTCCAGAAACAGTTGAAGGATTAAAATAATCTTCTACTTCAAATAATTTATAATCCCACTCAACAATTTCTGTTTGTATATTTCCTATTGTATCGTTTGCATAAATTGTTGCATTATATAAATTATTCTGTAAAGTAAAATTCACACTTGTTTCTACTCCAGACGAACAACTAACACTTTGGTTTGTTTCGTTATATTGAACCCAACAACTATCTAAGTTATCGTCGGTAACTGTGAAATTTATTGTATGGTTTATTTCTAAATTACCATAATCTATAGTTCCATTGCCATAATTTAATTCTACTGTTGGTGCAGTAGTGTCAATAGTTAAAGTTCTATTTTCTATAGCAAAACCACAATCTCCATCACTATCACAAGCTTGGACATTCCAAACTATATCTTCAGTTATTGTCCTGTTCCATGTTTGAGTTGTTGAGAGAGTTAGTGGTGAACCAAAAACATAAAAGTAATAATCATTTGCATTCTCTACCCAAGAACTTCCATTATTGGTGCTTCTATATCCTTTACCATCGATATAATCATTTTCTTTATTCATCCAAATTAATCTATTTGATATATCTGCTGTTGTTGAATTTAAAATTATTGCATAGTCTGTATTTGAATCTAAACTAACACTTGACATTGTTATATTATTCCAGGCACCAGTTGTTGGAGAACTCAAAGTTCCAGTAGATAAAACATTCCCGGTTGGATTACTTCCATCAAAGGTTTTAATAGAAACACTATAATCTGGTGGAGAACCCACAACACCAATAAATAAAGATATTTTATTCAATAAAAATAATTGAGAAGAGTTAAATGATTGTAATCCCCAATTTACACCATAAATATCATCTCCAACAGAAACGTCAGGATTTGTGCTTTCTTCTGCAATACTTTCTTCTGTTCCTGGAAATTCAGTTAGATTTCTTAATTCCCAAACTCCTGTTTCATTAGTCCATAAACTAATGTTAGTTAGGTATGATCCACCAGTAATATTTGCACTTGCATTAAATTCTACATTATTTATTAAAGCAATATAATCATCTACTGGATTATTTAGAATAACTTCTGCATCATCTCCATCTGAAATATTTCCCCAAACAGCCCACTCTGTTGTCCATATTCCATTAGTTTTAATTTGCCAATCTACTGTTCTTGATGGTTTTTTATTTCCAACTAATTTAATTTCATAAGTTCCAGAATCAAATTTCTCTCCTAGTTCTAATTCAATCCATTCAAAGGATTCTTCCTTGTGACTTCCAACAACAACTTTAGAACAAACATTATCCATTGTTCCATTTATTTTATTTAAAACCTTTTCACAAACACTTTCATATTCATTAACATCTTTAAGCATTCCAGGTTTTCTATAATAAATTTTATAGCTTCTTATGTCTTGTAAATATTTCTTGTTTCCTTCCAAAGTATAAAATCTTATATCATCAATCAAACTTCCTTCTACATCCATTGTTATTTTTTGTTCGGCATTACAAGAAGATCCACAAATTTTAGTATTCTTTGTTAATTCTCCATCCCATAATGTTGAACCAAGTCCAAAAGCATTTTTTATTTTGATATTTGGATATCCTGCACCACCCTTTTGTCCAATTATTTTAAAATTATCAAACTCTAATGCAGATGAAAAATTCATCAAAATTACAATGAACATTATACTTACTAAGATCCTAATCTTTGCTGTATGGGCTTTATATTGCGTGTTTTTTTCTTTGTTTTCCATGTTTTTTTTGATATTTATCATATTCCACCTCCCATTCCAGAATCTTTCATTCCAAACATTAATATCCCTCCAATTATTGAAATCAAAGACATTATGAAAGGAGAGTGTAAAATTAAGAAAGACATAATAGTTTGTTCTTGTAATCTTGAAGAAACTTCATCCGTTCCGGTATAAATATCTTGATACATATTACTTATAACAACACAACCCAAAACTAAAAGTAACATTAATGAAAAGAAGAATGCAAAATATGCTGGACTTGGATTATATCTAACTAAGAACACAAAGACCAGTGTAAAAACTAATGCTAAAACATACCCCATTGCAATTAACCATGGCATTGATTGAACAAATCCATCAACAACCCCAACGGAAACTTCCGATGCTTGAGATAAATTTACATCTTCAACCATTCCTAAACCTTCCATGATTGGAGTTATTTCATCACTTGCAATATCTAAAACACTCCAAGCTACTGCTGCAAGAAATCCTAAGATTAAAACAACAATTAATACTCCAAAGAAAATTAATATTCCCATTACTCCTCTTTTATTCTCTTTCATTTGTTTCATATTTTTATTGTTTCCTCCTTAAATTCTTCTGGAATGTTAGAGTATAAGGTGTTTGCTTTTTTCAACATAATTGCTGCTGTTTTTTCTAAGGCAGTAAGATCACGATTCATAGATTTTTTAAAGCAATCTAGATGCCACCAACTTTCTCCAACAAGACTGTCTTTATTCCAATCCTCAACATGAGTATATCTTTCTTTTTTTTCATTTATTCTTCCTGCACATCTACGACATATTTTATTATTTTTCATTTTGATCTCCATTTTCCTAGTTTAGATCTTTTAATTTCTTCCAAGAGGTTTGGATATTTGCTATACTGATTATAAATAGCTTCAGTTATTCTTGATGTTTTAATATCTTCATTCTCTTGTTGAGATTTTAATCTGCTTAATTTTTGAACAAATTGTTTAAATTCTGGACATGCTCTTATTACTGCTGTTCTTTTCTTATTTGTGTTTGCCATTATAAGTTTCCTCCAGGGAATATTCCCCTATTAAGCATCTTTTGGAATTGTTTATCATGGAACATTGAAACAAAAATCCAAACTAACCAAACTATTACAACCAATGGAGCTAAACCAAATGAAACTCTAAAAATCATAAATAATGTATTTGCAATTAAAACTTCATCTAAGAATCCAAAAGCCAAGTTACTTGCAATATATGTAATTCCAATAAATAAGAAATATCCAGTCATAAATAAAACGTTTCTAAAGTATTTTAAGTAGGTTATAGATAATATTCTTCCATCTTCATCTGTTTGGTTTCTCTTTGGAAGGAACCCCATCCCCACAAAATTTAAGAAGAAAATAAGAATTAATAATGCTAAGAAACCAAGAGACATCAATGCTTTTCCAGAATCTAATTTTTTTCCTAAATAAGTTACTTCTCTTTCAACAGCTCCACTTACAATGCTTGAACCATCTGAACATTCTAAATTCATTTGATAGGTTCCAAGTTCAGTAAAGTTATTTCCATCTATTGTAAAGTTAAATGTTTGGGATACTTGGGTTCCAGTTTGGTTTATTAGTGTTACTTGTAAAGGAGTATTGATTGTTGTTAAAACACATTCTGTTGCATTATTTGAAGTTATAGAAAAGAATAAGTCTGTGTTTTGTTTGTGTGGAAGACTTGCACTAACTAAACTAATTAAAAACATTCCAAAGATTATTGTAAATATTATTTTTTTCATAATCTTACTCCTTTTATAGAACAGACATCTTTATTTATTCTTTGCCCTGCCATGTGTAAACTTGCTTCATAAATACTTTCTACATCCCACTCCTTAGGGAATAAATCTTTGTTTAAGTCATACTCTTGATATACTGGACAATTTCTATAATCATTTGTTTTACAAGTTGTTTTTCTTGTGCAACCTTCATAAGGGCATATGTTTTCTAATTGATTCATTTTATGGCCTCCTCATTTGAAACATAAACTCTTTCATCATAATCAAATTTACATATTTGAACTTTGGATGATTTACAAGTGTTTATTTGTATTGCGTATTTCTCTGCTTGTTCTTTTGTCAATAAATTCTTTAAGTCAATTTCTACTTTAACTTTTTCTATTCTATAATATTGGTCTTTTTGATAGTCATAGTAATATCCTGACTTAACTTCAATAGGATTTTGTTTCTTTCCTTTCTTCATTGGAATAGTATAAGTTTCTCCAGTTAAAGCATTCCAAGATTGTAAATTATCCGGGTCTAAAGAATTAAACCAGAAAGTTAAACCTTTCTTATCTGTTGGAATAACACTATCCATTCTTTGAACTCTATCAAATGTTGTTGGAGTGAACACCATCATTAAAGGGTCAGTTGCCAAAGCTGTTATTTTATCGACTGTTATTTCTGATGAGGTTATTGTTGTGTTTCCAAGAGTTATGTTTTGGTTATTGAATAGAGCATTTAGATTTCCATCAGTATCAATTTCCCATCTTTCTGTTTCATGTGTTTTAAATCTTAAAGGAGTATCTGTCTTTGTTCCTATTATTGAATATTCTCCACTTCTATATGCCTTCCAATTATCTATTGCAGAAGCATAACTTGTATATTTTCCTTTTTGAACCATAGCACCTACTCCTGTTGCTTCTGTTACAGTATTATTTGTTGCAGTAAGGTAAGAAACATCATTTACAAAACATTCATAATTATCTCCTTCAACAACTAATTTTAAATTTGCTATATATGGATTACTTGGAGAACTTACAACATCAGAACTATTTAATAATGTGAAACTTCCTCCTGACCTTAGATATAATTGAACATCTGCTCCACCACTTGCACTTCTTCTTGCTATCATCCTACAAACAACAAAATTATCTTCATCAACAACTCTTCCTAATACTCCTCCTAAACCATAATTTGTAGAAGTCCAACCTAATTTTAAATCTGTTTCAATTGTATAATTATTAGAAGTCATCTCTCCATCATATTTCATATAAGCATATTGGTCATCGTTGTAAGTGTCATCTGTTGTAACTTCTCCACCGGTTACTTCAACTTCTTCGGTTCCATCTCCATATAATAAACTCCAAACTGGACTATCTTCCCATTCTGCATAATCTTCTGTAAAAACATCTGAAAACAAATTCTCTTCATCATAAGTATAACTCTTAAATTCTAATAAATTATTTGCAATACTTCCTGCACTCATTTGATTATTTACTTTCATAGAAGTTCCACCAATTTGGAGGAAGTCTGCATTGTTTTGTTCTATTGTAGATTGAAACTGTTCGTTTGCACTTCTGAAGATTATCTTCTTTCCATCTGGAAACTTTACTCCTTCATCTTCAACTCTAAAAATATATCTTCCATTTCTCATTCCAAACCAATCATAATCCCCTTCTGTTCCAAAATGTCCTATTTCGTTTACATTGTTCATCCAAAAGCCATGTGCTAAAAAATAATTGTTTGCAGTTGAAGAATAACTATCTGATAGACCAAAACCGAATTGTCCTTTACCAGTTATATTTCCATCAGTTGCACTTACTTTCTCTACACCATCAACTAAACCTCTTATGCTATCTCCATTCATTTCAAGAGAAAGTTCTACTTGTTTGCTTCCACTATTTGGATGGCTTATTCCATCATCAACACTATCTAATAAAGTAGAGATTCCATTTTGAATTTTATATAAATAAATATCTCCTCCACCACTTGGTTCTCTAAATATTCTGTAAAATAATAAATAATAATTATTATCATCAACTCTTCTTCCAACTAATCTTGCATAAGCAGCATTGTTTGAACCCCAACCAAGAGTTTCATTAACAGTTATCTTATAATTCATTGTTGGAGGATTATTTACATTGTAAATATAATATCTTGTTGCTGGAGTTGGTTCGTCATCTATTGTGAATATATCTCCACCTGAACTTTGGAAATTATCTCCTCCACCATAATAATCATAGTCTGTATTATCACTAAAAGGATTATAGTCATCATCAAAATCATCAAACATAAAATATGTTTCATTCGAGAACCTTCTAATATATACATTTCCTATACTTAATCTGCTTTCATCAGAATCGTATTCAAGTAAATCATAATCAAAATCATCTCCACCTGCATTTGTAAAAGGTATTTGGTCTTCTGTTCCGAAAGAAACAGAACTTCCACCACCACTTTGATTAACATCTGTCCAATTACAAATATATTCCCCATTAACACCTAAACAATCTGCAGAAATATTATAACCACTTTGGTCTATATTTTCTGTTTTAGTCCAATAATCTCCCCACTTAGATAAAGCATTTACAAAAGTTTCTAACCAAGATGTTTCTATATTTACATCTGTTTCATCAATAACATCAAATTGAGTTTCATTGAATGTATAATTTCCTCCTGTTCCTCCTCCAGTTGTTGTTGAAGGATATTTAAAATCAAACTCCGATTCAGGAAATGCAAAAACTTGGGATAATAAAATAATTAATATCGCACCAACCAAAATTAATTTCTTACCCATCCAAAGAGTCCTCCTTTCTTTTCTGGAGTGGGACTTCTTCCACCTATAACTTCGGATATATTGAAATGTCTTCTTAATGAACCTCTTTCTTCTCCTTTCCATGCTCTGTTATGAGTTGCTTCAACCAATGCTTTTAATTGGGTAAAAATCATTTCAAACTCTCGGAGATTGGATTTTGTCTGTTCTTGCTTTATCTTTTCAATTTCATAATCTAACCTTTGTTCTAACTCATCAAGAATCTTCTTTTCTTCTTGTTCCCAGTTAAATTCTTGCTTAAATATTTGTGCAGTCATTTCTTTAGATTCTATTTTTTTAGATATTCTTTGTCGAAGTATATCTCTACACTCGGATAAAGAAGGTGTTCTAAAAAATATTTCATACTTCAAAAAGATTAATGCAGAAAAGGATAATGAAAACTCCAGCATTCTTCTTGCAATCATTTTGTCATCAAAATTAGACAAAAGAGTTTCTTTATTTATGTATGATTGCATTACTTGCATTATCTTATCTACTCCCTCATCAGTTAGAACTCTTTTCTTTTTATCTTCAATTTCTACCCATTCAAGAACACCTTGATCATTAACCTTCAAAACATCTTGTTTTAGTAAATGATTTATTTTTGTTAGGGTTTCTTCAACATCTAATTGTGCTTCTGCTAAGTTCTTTTCAGATTCTTCCATCTGATATTGCATTTGTTTTGTTTGATTAGCAATTAAATTATTCTGTTGGTTTTGTGCATGTAACCCAACTTGATCTGCTATTTCGTTGTAGGGTGGTTCTTGATCACTCATTTTATATTGCGTTAGTTGTTTTGTTTAGAGTTTGATATACTAAAAAGATTAAACCTAATACACCCAAAATTAATATTACTCCTGCTATTGAAAATAGAAGAGGTATTTTGCTTGAAACATTTTCTATTCCTTGAGTAAAATTAGTTCTCATATTTTTTACTGGAGCATTTGCAAAACCACTATAATCCCATGCAACTTCAACATAACTATACAAGTAATCACTTGCTAAGGTTAATAATCCTGTTGCTGTGTTTAAAGTATAATCTACTCCGTTTGTTAAAGTATTTAGTATTCCATCGTTATTCCATGTTGCACCAGTTATAGTTCCATGGTTTTCATTTCCTGATGAATCGTATGCTATTGTTCCTGTGTTGGAGTTTAGTTTATAATTACCACTTGAAGTATTTAAATATTCTCCAACAGCATACAGATATCCATCATCACTAAAGAAATATAATACTCCATTTGAAACTGCTAATTGACTAAATATTGTTTCTCCTGTCGAATATCCTCCAATAACATCACAGTTAGATTCATTTAAAAATCTTACTTGTTTATTTGATACCAGATATACTACACCATCTGCTATTACTGGAGAAGAATAAGCACTTCCCCAAGATAAATCATATTCTTCACAGAATTTTGTTCCATTTAAATAATAGGACAAAGCAACACCACTACTAGCAGTAGAAAACCAAACCCTATTATCATGAACAGCAACTGTTTGGAATACATCATATCTGCTAGCAGAATAAGGACTTCCGATAAAATTTATCAAACTCCCATTAGTTGCATTATATCTTGCTACAATCCTAGATTGATTATATGAAGATTTTAATCCAATAAAAAGTGAATCGTTATATATTACTGGGGAAGAATCCCATACTCCAACAGAACTTACATTAGTAGTATTCCAAATTAAATCTCCGTTTGATGAGTTTAGAGAATATAAAAAGTTCCAATTTGTGTTATTAGTTACATTTATATTATAAATAGGCGAAGCAAAATAAATCCTTCCTTTATAATATGTCGGGCTTGAAGGTTGAAACGATTCAGATAAATAACTTTTATTATCTACAGTAAAATTCCATAAATATTCTCCGTTAGTAGAATTAAAAGCGTATAATTTTTCTTTAATGGTTGGAGAAGTTTTTGCAGTTTTGGAATAAACTATTCCTTCATCAACATTTAAAGCAACTGTTCCAATCATTTCTTCTTCTATTGAAGAATTCCATATTATTTCACAATTACTTGTATTAATTGCTACAACACCCAAATACCACCCATCATACTTGCCTGGGGTATCATTCATCGTCGTTAGATAAGCAATGTCATTATAAATTACAGGAGTTCCATCTGTTTCACCAATTTTAACAGAACAGGAAATTTCACCATTTCTTGCATCAAACTTAGTAAAATTAAGGTTAGAATTTTTTTGCATCGCATATACATAATTATCAACTATTGAAACCCCAGCAAACCAATCAAATTCTGGTGTTGATGAAGCATACATTTTTTTCCATAAGGTGTTATTAACTTTAGGTGAAGTTAATGAATAAGAATACCCGGTTCTTCCATTAAATTCATCATGATTAACATACCCAGAATCTCTTATTTTAAAATATTTTATTGAACCATTAAAAAAACTTGTTTCATTGAATTTACCTAAGATTATTTTATTATCTTCGTAATAATACGGTTTAAGAGAATTATCCACAATTTCAACCCAATTATTTTCAGAATCTAAATAAGAAAAGTTATGTATTCCATTAGCAACTAATCCGGTTAAATTAACATAATCATCCTCCCCATCAAAACTCAAATAAGGATTATTATAAACCTCTACACTTTCAGAGGTAATACCCTCTCCAACTGGAGAGAGTGTATTTTCCAAGGATGTTGCAGGAGAAAGTATATCTGTTTGGGTTCCTGCCCAATCTGATATTTCAATATCTGAAACATTTTGAACTAATAGAAACCCAATTATAACTGCAACAATTAAAATAGTTACACCTAATGTTAAACCTATCAATAATTTTATTTTACTTTCTGTTTCCATTTTTTTTCTTTGTTTTTTTAGTGATTATAAGTTTCTTTCTTTTCTTTGTTATATTTCCTAAAGCTCCAACTACCATTGTTGTTCCTATAACAGATCCAATTGCCTTTCCGTATTCTACCATTTTATTTAGTATCCTCCGTATATGGCTTGATTTAGATTTGCAGGTGCTGTCTGTCTTTGTGGCTGTGCATATCTTTTAACTGGACTAACTTTCCTTTTTAGTTTAACAGACCTTACTTTTCTTTGTTTTGGTTTTGAGATATTTCTTGAAACAGCTAAAAGTCTTTGTCCAAAAGAGGGTCTTCTTGCCTTAGCTTTTGCTCTTTCTTTTGCTACCTTAATTGCTTCTTCTGCATATGCTTGTCTTGATGCAAGTTTTACTTTCTCTGAAACAATTCTTTTGTATCCTTTACTTTCTGCTCTTTGTTGATCATACCTTTTTTTGCTTTCTTTAAGTTTATTAAAGAGTCCCATCTATTTCTTCTTACCTCCTTTCAGTCTTTTAAATGACATAATTTCTGCAACTTCTTTACTCAATCCAACTTTCTTTAATCTTCTTTTTCTTGGTTCAATATAAAGTATTCCTTCTTTTGTTTTCTTTGTTCTATATCCTGGAAGTTTTCTTCCTTTTGCTCCTTCCACTTTAAATGTAACTCCTAATGTTTTAGATGCCCATTTCTTTCCAAATGAAAATGCTTCTTTTTCTGTCTTACTAACTCCAACAGTTTTAAACTTTCCAAATCTCCGACCCAAAACAACAAACTTTCCAAGACGTGATTTAGATACTTTTCCTGTTCCCTTTGGAAGATATGGAAAACTAGGAGGGCTTTTTGGAATTGTTGGAATAGTTATAGGAGTAAAGAATATTCCTGATGATTTTAATGCTGTGGATTGTCTTAAATTTTGTCTTTGTGTTTGTGCTTGAGTTTGCATAATATTATTTAATTGATTTGTATTTAATCGCAATGCTTGTTCTGTTTTTTGCATTGGTTGTTGTGAAACTCTTTGACTAAGCAAAGGAGTAACTGCAGACTTAGTTGAAACTCTACTTAAGACTCTTGGAGAAATAACAGCGTCTATTTTTTGTGGAGAAATAGATTGTCTTATCTGTGCCTGTTGTGGTAATTGTAAAGAAGATGAAGAAGTAACTTGTTGTTGATTTACTTGGGTTAAACTAATTGGAGAGATTACAACACCCGTGGAGGTTGCTGGAAAGAACTTTGTTCCTCCAACTGCAGCTCTAACTGCAGATTGTGTTGCTGCAACAGATTGACTTGATGAAACTGTCTTAGAACTTCCAGTAATAAAATTAACTCCTGAACCTGCACGATTAATATTAGATAAATCTTTTATTTGTCCGAAAGAATAAATATCTCCTCTTCCACCTTGAATGATTGTCTTACCAAAAATTGTTGAGGTTCCATCTTTAACATTTCCAAAGTCTGCACTAACAAAGTCTTTTAATCCTTCTTTACCAACAACTCCAGTCTTTCCAGCAGATAATTGATAAAATGAATCTCCCTTAGGAATTGTTATAGATGCTTCTTTTACTCCAAACTTTTGAATATCTCCTGTAATTATCTTTGGTGTTTGTGCTTTTGCTAATTGAGATATACTTTCTCTGCTTGTCATATCTACTACCCCTCTTCCTTTATATCCAACAACATCCGTAGCACTAACAATTTTATCTCCACTTGATCCAGTTATTTCAGTTACACCAACAGCTCCACCTCTTTCTCCTGTTGATGTTTTAAATTTTAAGAATGTTTTTTGGAGATCTCCGGCTGTTTCAGTTTCAACTCCGGAAAATTTAACCCCAACATCTTTTATTGAAGGGAATCTTGCAGATAATAAAATTGTTTCTGGTTGAGAAAAAGTAATTAATCTTTGCTGTTCAGGAGGAATATTTTCAAATTGTGATGAAGGAATAACTCTTCCACCAACAGTTTTATATTCTTTACCAAGAGGATTAAGAACAAAAGAAGCAAATTTCCCTGCTCTCGATTGTTTAACCTGTGAAATCTTTTTAGAAACAAACATTGATGTAGGTGTTAATATTGGAATGTATGGTTTATTTTCTAAGTCTTCGGATTTTACAAAGTAAACAGAATTATCCTTTGATTCCATCCCTGCTTCTTCTGCAGTTAATAAAATTCTTCCAGTCCCAGAAAAGGATCTACTTGGTGTTGGTTGATCTTGTGGTTGATCTGACAATTTGAACGTTGCTCTCTTAACATCTTTTTGTTCTACTAATTTTTCTGCAATAGCTCTTCTTTCAATTTGTCTTCGGTATTGATCTGCTGTAATACCTTTTCCTGGAACAACTGCAGAGCCAGCATAATAACTTCCATCAACTCTTACACTCCCACTTGCTCCAAGAGATCCACTTGAACTTCTTGCAGAGCTAATCACTACTTGCCTTTGTGTTTCCCTTGCTTGTTCTGCTCTTTGCTGTGCTTGTTGTCTTTGCCTAAACTGTGCTTCTGCCTGTTGCCTTGCTGCTTCAGAACTAAAAGACTGATTCAATAAATTAGAAGTATAAACTGGTGGAGGAGTATAAGAACTTCTCCCCCTAGAAGATCCTCCTCTAGAAGATCCTCCTCTTCCATAAACCAATTTTTCTGCAGGGGTTGGTAATCTTGATTGTCTTTTTACAGGGTCTTCAACTCCAATAAGTTTTCCTCCTCGATAAACAGGAGTTGGAGTAAATGGATTAGCCATTGTAACATTGTTACACTTTAAAGTATTTAAACCTTTCGAAACATTTAAATACTTTGTATCACATTAAAATACATGAAGATACAGCTTGATATACCTTATGATTTAAACAAAGCATTAAAGTTAGATAGGATTGCAAACGATATTCCAAACATGCAACAATTAATAATTCTTATACTAAAAGAGAGGTATGAAAAAGATGAATGAAGAGAACCAACAACCAACAAAGTTTAACATGGCTATTAGCACGTTAATGAGGTTGGACACTTTACTAAAGGGTTGTGCAGAAGCTGCAACCAGAGGAGATCTTTTTGGATGGAATGAGAACTTATTAACTTTGAGGAGAAATGTTTTTCCATTCATAAAGCAAGACGAAATTAAAGAAATTGAATCTCTATTTGAAAAATTAAACTCTGAAAGATGGGTATATTTTCCTGAAGGAAAGAAAAGAATATTGCCAAAACAAATAGATAGAATTTGGCGTATTTTGGATAAAATTGAAATAGTAATGCAACTTGCAATGAAGGATGCTGGATTATTAATGCCTAAAGGAGATGATCCAAGGTTTGCTTTAGAAGGATAAAATGAAAATAAAATTAAAACAATTTAAAGAGGAAGGTTCAAAAGAATGGATTGAAAAAGAAATTTACCTTGATGGCTTTTTAAAAAGCAATTTAGATTTAGGGAAGAACCAGTTGAAGAAAGATTGGGATCAGGTTTGGTTTATTGATGGAGCAGAGGGTGCTGGAAAAAGTGTTCTTGGAGTTACTGCTGCATACTATGCAAGTCCACCAGAAAGAAGACATAATTTAATTGAGAGAGTAATTGTAAAAATAGAAGATGCTCCAAGCGTAATAAAAAATGCTTTAGTTAATGACAGTGTTGTTATAGACGAAAGTTTTGGTGGTATGTCTGCTGCAGGATTTATGAACAAGCTAAACAAAATGCTTCAAAGATTATTCACAGAAATTAGAGCAAAAAACCTTTTCATCTTTGTAATTGCTCCAACTTTTATGGATATTAATAGATACTTTGCTATATGGAGAAGTAAATGCTTGCTTCATGTTTATTCTACAAAGGGAGAGAGAGGATATTGTGCTTTTTTTAATTCAGACTTAAAGAAAAAACTTTATATCATGGGTAAGAAACAATTTTATAACTATCAATGCATTCAACCGAACTTTCGGTTTAGATTTACTAATGGTGGAACTAAATTAATTGATTGGGATGAATATAAAAGGAGAAAGTCAGAGAAAAACCTGGAAATAGAGGAAGAGGATTATGTTCCACAACCGGTTATGCGTAAATGTTGGATACGAATAAGAGAAAAAATGGGAGAATTAACAAAACCTTTAACACAAGTCCAATTTTCAGAGTTAAGTGGTATGTGTGAGAGGAGTATTAAGGGGTATGATGCAGCCATTAAGCGTGCAAAGTGTAGGGGGAACAGCATATTGTCTAATCTTAATGAAAAAGATAATTGTGTGGATGATAATGAAACAAATAAAGAGGGAAAAAAAGAATTTATAGAGGATAATAATGGGTAAAAATAATAAAAAACAAGCTCCAGTTATTATTAATTGGAAGAAATTATTGTTACCATTGATTGGTTTTATTATAGGAGTGATTGTTTTCTTATGGATTGCAAAAAAAGTTTTCTTAAATTAATAACCAACTTAAGATCAAATATTCCAAACATATTTAAACATGGTTTATTTAATTAAGAAATGAAAAGAGTTCCAAACTTTTTTATCGTCGGTTCTCCAAAGGCAGGGACTACTGCACTCTATAATTACTTAATGCAACATCCAGAAATCTTTATGCCAGAAGAAGAAAAAGAACCAGAGTTTTTTTCAACAGACATTTTTAGTAAAGAAAAAAATTATCGTAAAGAAAAGAATTATCTAAGTTTATTTAAGAATGTAAAAAACGAAAAAAGAATTGGAGAGGCATCTGTAAGTTATAGCTATTCTAAAGACGCTCCAAAAAATATAAAGGATTATTGTGGGAAGGATACAAAGATTATTTTTATGTTAAGAAACCCAGTAGACTTATTATCTTCAATGCACAACCAACATTTTTTTCAGGGAACGGAAGATATATCTAATTTTGAAAAAGCATTAGAGTTAGAATCTTTTAGAAAAAGAGGAGAACTATTACCCGAGTTAAAGCTATCTCCACAAAAGATTTTATATAAGGAAATAGTCCACAAGATTTTTAAAAATGTCAAAAGATACTTAGATATTTTTGGAAAGGAGAATGTAAAGTTTATATTCTATTTAGATTTTAGAAACAATCCAGAAAAGGTTTATACAGAAACATTAAAGTTTTTAGGAGTAAACAAAAACTTTATACCAAACTTTAGAGTAATGAACAAAAGAAAGAAACCTAAGAGTCTTTTATTAAGGAAAGTGTATATCAAAATAAAGAAACTACCAGAACCAATTAAGAATTTTATTAAGTTTTTTATAAGACCAAAACTAAGAAGAAAGATATTGAAACTAAACACAAAAGAAATAGAAAGAGAGGAAATTCCAAAAGAATTAGCTTCTAAGATTATGAAAGAGTTTTCTAAGGATATTAGGGATTTAGAAAAAGTGTTTAATAAAGATGTTGGAGTTTGTTTATCTTTATCGTAAAAGATATTTGTTTCACATAATAGACGATTATATGAAAGTTTATTTAATTTTCCCTTTGAAGTATTTTATCTATTTTTCGTGTTACTTCCATTTTTTTATTCCCACATCCTATCCACAAGGTTCTGTGGATTAATATGAGTATATATTTCTGTAATTGAACTTTTAGAATGTCCTGCCATTCTTTGCATTTCAAGAGTGTTCCATTTCTTCTTTGTTAAATAGTGAGTTATCCCAGAGTGCCTTAATGTATGAAAGTGAACATCTGTTCTTCCAAGAACTTCCTTAACCTTCTTCTTAAATGCTATCTGCAATGCTCTGATACCATTATCCTTTGCTGTATCATTTCCAACTGGAAGATACTTCAATCCTTTCATTATCTCTGGTGCAATAGGAATATTTCTATCCTTTCCTCTTTTTGCTCCCTTCTTTCCCTTGGAAGCATCAGATCCTTTGATTAAAAGTAATTTCATTTCTCTATTCACATGTTCCTTTCTTAAACATGCAACTTCTGAAACCCTTAAACATTCATAGAAACCTAACATAAACCCAAGTTTATGTCTTTGGTTTTTAGTTTTCTCTAAGATCCTTATCAATTCTTCTTCAGTTATTATCTCTGGTAATTTTTCTGCCATTTAGAATTATATGTTGTTTTTCATCGTGTAATACGAAATTTTATAGTATAATCAATAAGGTGAACTTTATAAATGTTTCGCATAATTGGGAATTATACGAAATAAATGTTACTACAAAAAAGTTTATATAAATATATTTAAAGGTTATTTTTGTAGGTAGGATATGATAGGAAATGATACTAACGAAACTCTTGATGGTAACAAAATTCTCCGAGAGCAATTACAATTCTATAAAAAAAATTCTATAAGGGTTCATATTGAAAAAAAGAATGGTTTTTTTCATAATGGTTATATTTTGGAGGTTGAAGGAGATCTTCTTATTCTTGATGATAAAAAATTAGGTGCTATGCCAATTCATTTTATAGAAATTAAAATATTAGAAAAATATCTTGAAAAGAATGGAAGCATCTAAAGAAATAATAAAAGAGGAACAGGTAATTGATGAATTTGAATTATTAGTTGAAGAGAAATTCAAGACAGAACAGCAAAAGGAGGAAGAAGAAAAGAATAAACAACTATTAATTGATGCCTATCACAATATTGTAGATTTATTAAAAGAATATTGTGATCTAAAAGAAGAATATTACAATTTGGTTGCTTTATGGGTTATTGGAACATACTTTCATGATAGATTTCCTGCATTTCCTTATTTATTCTTTAATGCAATGAGGGGTTCTGGAAAAAGTAGATTAATGAATTTAGTCACTTCCCTTTCAAGAGAGGGGGAAATGCTTAATTCTATGACAGAAGCAGTATTATTTAGAACCTCTGGAACTCTTGGAGTTGATGAATTTGAGGGTGTTGAAAGAAAAGGTGGAGAGCATTTGAGAGAATTATTAAACTCTTGCTATAAAAAAGGCACAAAAGTAAAAAGAATGAGAAAAAAGAAAACTTTAGATGGAGAACAGCAAGTTGTGGAAGAATTTGAGGTTTATAGACCCATTTGTTTAGCAAATATTTATGGTATGGAAAATGTTCTGGAAGATAGATGTTTAACCCTAATTTTAGAAAAATCCGAAAAAAAACACATAACTAACCTAATTGAAATATGGCATATTGATACAAAATTTATCCAAACTAAGAAAATTTTAAGTGATTTAAGCACCAAAAACCCAAAACAGTGTAGTTTGTGTAGTGTAGTTATGTTCCAGAACATCTATAAACAGTGGAATAACTACACTAAACAGGGTATTACTAACTACACTAACTACATAAACTACAATAATAAACAACACTACACTAACTACATTTCATTATTTGATGGATTAAAAAATACAGAACTTTCTGGTAGAGAAATGGAGCTTTGTATGCCTTTATTTTTAATTTCATCCTTTATTTCTGATGAAACCTTTGAAATAACAAAGGAATCGTTAAAAGAGATTTTTTCAGAAAAAAGAGAAGAGAATTTCTCTGAAAATTGGGATATAATGTTATTTGACTTTGTTTCACAAAAATTAGATGATGGATCTTTTCGAAAAGTTAATAAAATTACTGAAGAATTTAGGGATTTTATCCAAGTAAAGGATGAAGATCTAAATACTAAATGGATGGGAAGAGCATTGAAAAGATTAAGTTTAATTATTCAAAAAAGAAGAAAAGCAGGAGGAGTTGAAGTTATTTTAAATATTAAAAAAGCACAAGAAAAAATAAAATTTTTACATAAATAAACAAAAAATGAACCTAAAAAAGAAACATAGATACCAAATCTTGGATGCTTCTGGAAAGGTATTAGCAGAATATAAATCAATTTCAACAGCAAAAACCATGGAAAGAACATTTAGACTAAACAGACATGATAGGTTGGAGATTAGAAAAAAATGAAAGTAACAATTTGTAAGTTTTTATTAAACTACAAGATCTGCACAAATAGACAATTCCTTGAAGAGAATGGAAAACCAAGGAAAAGGGTTAAGTGTCCTTATCTAAATAAAATGACAGAATGCCCTTACAAAAACCATAAAGGGTTGTCACTTAAAAGTTTAAAGAAACATTTAAATAGTAGTTAGTAGTTAGTAGTAGTATGAGAATAAAATGTCCAAAATGCAAATACGAATGGGAATATAATGGAGAGAGTAATTACTATATTACCTGTCCAAGATGTTTAAGAAAAATAAATATAGAAGGAAAGAAAAATATAATAGAGGAGATCATAAAATGAAATCATATTCCGGATCGGAAAACAATGGGATAAGACTGTCTGAACCCACAGACGAGGTTGGAGTTAATTCTCCATCCGAAGCAGTAGCTTTTGGCGAACCTACTGCCAGAATTATCCCTCATGCTCAAATTGTGGCAACATACACAAGAAAAAAAGGTTTAGAAATACAAAGGGTGATTTTTAAATGATTCATAGTAAGTCCGTAATATATTGCAGGATACCGGTGGTTATCCGAAATGAAAGAGAAAGTCACAGACTTTTGAACACTTCTTCCTATGGAAGTGAAGGGATGGTTGGACTTACAGTTGTTCTAGGGAGTCACCCTTTATCACCTCTTTTTTGCCCATCCCAACCCACCAATATTCCTTATTTGGAGGGCTTGAAATGAACCCCTGCGAATATAAACACTCTTGTTGTGTAAGACAAAAGTATCCAGAATATTGTCCAGAAACAAAAGGAGAACAAAGAGAAGTATGTTTAATTAGATTAGAAACACTACTTGAAACAGAATTAGAATTAAAATTGCAAGGAAAACCAACAAACCATTTAAATTTAATGAGGAATCATGAAAACAAAAGATAGAAACATTTGGAAAGAAAGAACAATATATTTGTCGGTTTTTGTAATCTTATTAATTATAGTTGTTGCATTACAGTTAAGGAAAGAAGAAACACAGGATAATCAAAAGTTATGTTCAATTATCCAAGGAACCCCTGCATGGGTCGGTTCTGATGGATTAGTTGTTGGTTATGGGGTTATAGATCTTAAACTTGGAGAAAATGCAGAAATGAATAGCACAATGTTTACAGATTATTTAATCAAACAGAAAATTAAATTCCTATATTCAGATAGCTGTTACTATTGCAATATCCAAAAAGAAATATTAGGTGAAGAAAATATTGAAAGATTGAAAGAAAAGAAATTAATGGTTAATTGTGGAGAAGAGAAATGAAAAGTCAAGTTGATAAACTATTAGAAAAATTGAAAAATAATATGGTGGATAATGATTTAGAATTTCTAAAGTGTTTTATCGATTTGGATGATAGATTGAAAGAAATAGAAAACTATTTAAACTTAAAAAACATTGAAAGGAGGTAATAAAAATGGGATTAACATCTGCACAAAGATATAATAAAAGAGTGGATAAAATTTTCAACGATTATAAAACAAGATTGGAAAAAGAGAAAAAGATGTCTTATAAAAAGTTAATTGAAGATGGATATTCAAAAGAAACTGCAAGACATATTGTTAGAAGCAGAAAAAAAAGATAACCCATTTTCAAAAATTCTAAATGTTTTCTAAGTCTGAAGCAACTAATCGCAAAAATTTAAACTTCTCTAAATATCCCTTTAAAAAATGAACATCAGAACTGAATGGAGAGAAATTGAAAAGGGAGCATCAATTAGTTTAAAGGATTGGGAAGAATTAAAGGATTTTATTTGGAAACAACAATTAAAAATAGAAGAACTTACAAAGAGTAGGGAAAAATGGAAACTAAAATTTATACAACTGAAAGGAGGTAAAGAAACACATGGAACAAAAAACACTAAAACAAGAAGCACAGGCTTATGAAAGCCACAGCGTTGGAAATATTGCAGATCTACCGAAAGTTTCAACAGATTTAGTAACAGAAGATAGAGAAGGAACAAATGAAGAGGGTAAAACCTTTTCATACAAGGTAATTACTGTAGATAATCAAGCATATAGAGTCCCTGCTTCAGTGCTTAAAAGTTTAAAAGCAGTTTTAGAGGATAACCCAAACCTTAAAGAGTTTAAGGTTAAGAAAACTGGGACAGGTTTAGGCACAGAGTATACGCTTATACCCTTAGCATAAAAATATCCCTTCTATGGGCTTTAAAATGCAAAAAAACACTATATTTGGTTTAGGATGTGATTAAATTTCCAACATCCTCTTTCTTATGGTTTTATTATCAAAAAATCTTGCATAGAGCAATTTGGTTTGCATAATTCACAAACAAATTCTGGTTGTGCGTAATAAACAAAACAAATAAATAATGATGCTCCAACTATCATTAGAAATAAAGCAATTATTGCTCCAATTATTATTCCTTTAATTTTTTCATTCACTTTTTTTTGTTTCTTCTTCCGAAGAGTCTTCTCCAAACTCTTGAGTTATTCTTTCTTGTGCAAGAGCTATCCTCTCCAACATCACTAATAATTGCCTCCTGTAATAACTCTCCTCCTTCAGATTTGTCATGTCCGAGAGAATTGATAGAGAGTTCGTTAGTTCTCTTATCCTCTGTTGCATCTCTTCCTTGGTTAAAGACTCCTCCTTTGTAGTTTCTGTCATTTTGATCTGGATTTCTACTTATATCCTTTTCTTTATCGTATTCTTTTAATGCTTTCTTCCATGTTCTATTAACCCAAAACCTTCCAAATAGTAAAGTAATGATTAATGCAATTATAACTACTGGTTCAACATAAACATTCATCATCCTGCAGGAACTATTCCTGAACCTCCTGTATTTTGATTTATTCCTAGTTTTTCAATTATTACTGCTAGTTTTGACGTTATTTCTGAATTTACTTGTTGTATTTCTAAGGATTTTTCTGTAGACTCTCCAAGAGGAGCAACAGCATCTCCTATCTTACCAACAATAAACCACATACCTAAAATTAATGTTATCAGAAACACAAAAAGTAAGAGATGTATTCCATATTTTTCTAAGAAACTATTTTTACCATAAGTTTGATGGCTTAATCTATCTAAAGCAACATGAAACATTCTTACATCTCTATCTATTGGTTCAATATCTAACATGGCTCTTTTTGAATCTAAATCTCCAAGAACAACATTATACCAATATCCATCTTGTCCTTTTGCAAACCAAAAGGTATTTTTACCCATCTTTTTCCCATAGGCAGTAACAAACTTTTTACCAAATGTCTTTAATATTTCTTCTCCACCAACTCCTAAATTAACTGTTCTTGCTCTAGTCTTTAAAATTGGTTGGTATCCCTGCCCAGAAATATTTTAAAATAAAACTACTTTCTTATTGTATGTTTTGAAAAATAATAATAAGATTACTCCTGCAATTAAAAATAAACCAACGACAACTGCTATTGCAACATAAATCCAAGAACTAGAAAGAAAACCAGTAAG
>Ga0272441_10004796_pt1 | contig 24052 bp, 20 predicted proteins | sample SSMProp6N_FD_193582 | JGI IMG/M metagenome (GOLD analysis project Ga0272441, IMG submission 193582) | Marine sediment archaeal communities from Little Sippewissett salt marsh, Falmouth, MA, United States - SSM-Prop-6N | ecosystem: Environmental > Aquatic > Marine > Wetlands > Sediment ...
GGCCCCAGACCACCACCTGGCCGTAGGCCAGCTGGGGAGCGGAACGGCGCCAGATCTCCTTTAGAGGCGGGATGGTGACGCCCAGGAAAAGGGCGGCGAAAACGATGTTGATGAGGAATCCCGGCAACTGGGTCCAGCCGGCGGTCCAGCCGCCGGGAATGGAACCGCCGCAGACCTGCAGGACAATCAGCCCCAATACCCCGCCGATCACGGAGGTGGGTATGTACAACCTCTGCAGCAGGGGAATACGGATGCGCAGGATTTTTCCCGCCACCAGGAGAAAACTCAAACCGGCGAAAGATGTAACGGCGTCCATTGGGCAACTATAGCAGGGTCCATCATGGAATGGCAACAAGAGCGGTTTGCGCCGGGAAACCGGCCCGGCTATAATGATGACGCGGCCTTTCGGGCCGTTCCCCGGAGGAACCATGAAGCGGAAACTCAAGCTGCACTGGCAGATCGCCATTGCCATGCTCCTGGGCCTGGGAGCCGGCGTACTTTTCCAGGCCCTGCACGGCGGAGAACCCCGGGGCTGGATCTACGCGGTCATCACCTCCATGGGCACCATCTTCATCCGCCTCCTGCGCATGGTGATCGTGCCCCTGATCTTTACCAGCATCGTGACCGGTGTGGCCGGAGTGGGAGACAGCCGTCGTCTGGGCAGGCTGGGGGCCAAGACCTTCGCGTACTACCTGGTGTCCAGCCTGCTGGCCATCGGTATCGGTATTGTGCTGGCCAATACCATCCGGCCGGGAGTGGGTGCACGGATCGGATCGGGGCACGGTTTCGATCCATCTTCCCTGCACACGCCGGCTTCGCCGGGTCAGATCCTGATCGACATGATTCCCCTGAATCCGATCAAAGCCGCCTCCGACGGCCATATCCTGGGGGTGATCTTTTTCGCCATCCTGCTCGGGATCGCCCTGAATCGCCTGGGAGGGGAAAGCCGGCGGGTGTTGGAGAAATTTTTCCGTGCCGGCTTTGAGGTAATGATGCAGATTACCGACATGGTGATCCGCCTGGCGCCCCTGGGGGTGTTCGGCCTGGTCACCCAGGCGGTGGCCGGGGCGGGGCTTGAATTGTTCCGTACCCTCGGGTTTTACATGATCACCATTCTGACGGGGTTCTCGATTCATCTTTTCGCGGTTTTGCCGGCGCTGCTGTTCTTTCTCACCCGCCTGGACCCGCGCCGTCATTTCCGGGCCATGGCCCCGGCCATGATGACGGCGTTTTCAACCTGTTCGTCCAACGCCACCCTGCCGGTAACCATGAACAACGTGGAAAAGCGCGCCGGAGTATCCAACACGGTTTCCAGTTTCGTACTGCCCCTGGGGGCAACGGTCAACATGAACGGCACGGCTCTTTACGAATGCGCCGGGGTCATTTTCATCAGCCAGGTACTGGGAATGCACCTTACTTTGACCCACCAGTTGACGGTTGTGTTGACCGCCCTGCTGAGCGCCGTGGGTTGCGCGGGGATCCCCTCCGCCGGACTGGTGGTGATCTTTATCGTAACCCAGGCCATCGGGTTCCGGGACGCTGATGTGGGGGTGATCATCGGTGCCATGCTGGCGGTGGATCGCCCTCTGGACATGTTCCGGACCATGGTCAATATTTTCAGCGACAGCGTGGGAGCCGTGGTGGTCGCCCACAGCGAGGGGGAGAGGGACCTCTATCCCCGGGAATCCTGAAGAACCGCGGGAATCCCCGATGATATGATACAATGGCGGAACCGTGATTCGTAACAGGGAGGATGATTCATGAATCTGAAAGACAGCGCATTTCTTTTTCCCGGACAAGGCTCCCAGGTGATCGGCATGGGCCGGGACCTGGCCGAGCAGACCGATGAGGGGCGGCGGATGTTCAGCCAAACCGACGACGTTCTGGGATATGCCCTCAGCGATATTTGTTTCAACGGACCCGAAGAAGAATTGAAACTGACGCACAATACCCAGCCGGCCCTGCTGACCGTATCCTGTATTCTTTACCGGTTGCTGGGTCAGGTCCCGGCCATCGCCGCCGGACACAGCCTGGGAGAATACTCGGCTTTCACCTGCGCCGGAACCCTGGAATTCGCCCGGGCCGTAAGCCTGGTTCACAACCGCGGCCGCTACATGCAGGAGGCGGTGCCCGTGGGCCGGGGGGCCATGGCGGCGTTGATCGGGGCGGATGTGGACGCAGTGAAAGCGGCATTGGAATCCGCGGAAGGCGTCGTTTCGCTGGCCAATCACAACAGCGCGTCTCAGCTGGTGATCTCCGGAGAGAAAGCCGCGGTGGAGGATGTCGTCTCCCGGGTAGCCCCTCCACGTCATGTTTTCCTGCCCGTATCGGCTCCCTTCCATTCCCCTCTGATGGCCCCGGCGGAGGAACGCCTGGCGGTGGACCTGGAAGCCACGCCTTTCGCGGATCCGGCGTTCCCGGTCATCAACAATGTGGATGTCCGGGAAGTGACCGGCGGGGACGAAGCCCGGGATGGCTTGCGCCGACAGGTATCCCGGCCGGTATTGTGGTTCGAGACCATGCGTTACCTGCTGGTGGATCTGGGGATCGAGACCTACGTGGAAGTGGGCAGTGGCCGGGTTCTCTCCGGCTTGATCAAGCGTACGGCCCGGGAGCTGGACAAGCGCGTGGAGATCTTCAGCCTGTCGGGAATAGAAGATCTCAAACAGCTGGCGTAGCCTTTCCGGCGCGGTTGACAACCCCGGGACTTGGCATATAATTGTGTGAGCGAAATCCCAGTGAATCCCACCTATGGAATTTGGCCCTGGGTGGGCGCAAGGAGGCGAATCAATGGCGCGGATAGAACCCTTCAAAGGAATACGTCCCCGGCCCGACATGGCCGAGCGGGTGGCGTCCCCCCCGTATGATGTCATGAATTCCCGGGAAGCCCGGGAGATGGCCGACGGCAATCCCTTTTCATTTCTCCACGTGGTAAAACCGGAGATCGACCTTCCGGAAGGCACCGACCTGTACGCCGACGAGGTGTATGACAAGGCCCGGGAAAACCTGAATCGCTTTCGTGAGGAGGGTGTCCTAATCCAGGACCCGAAACCCTGCTTCTACCTATACCGCCAGGTATGGCGTGGCCATGAACAGGTCGGCCTGGTAGCCGGGGCTTCGGCCCGGTATTACCAGGACGACGTGATCCGCAAACACGAGTTGACCCGGGAACAAAAGGAAAACGACCGCATGCGTCACATCAAGGCCCTGAACGCGAACACGGGGCCGGTATTCCTGACCTTCAAGCAACGGGAGGATGTCGACCGCCTGTTTGCCCGGGGATTGGAAAGCGAGGCGGAATATGATTTCACCAGCGCGGACGGTGTACGCCATGTCTTTCACGTGATGCGGGACCCCGAATGGATCCGCCAGGTTCGGGAGGCTTTCCGGAAAATCGACACCCTGTACGTGGCTGACGGGCACCATCGTTCCGCCGCCGCCACCCGGGTGAAGATCGAGAGGGAAAACGCCAATCCCGCCCATACCGGAGATGAAGAGTACAATTTTTTCCTTTCCGTAATCTTTCCTCACGATCAGATGAAAATATTGCCCTACCATCGCGTGGTGCGGGACCTGAACGGTCTGTCGGTGCCGGCGTTCCTGGAAAAGGTGGGCGAATCCTTCGACGTAAGACCGGGAGGAGATCCGGAACCCTCCGGAGTTCACGACTTTTCCATGTATCTGAACGGCGAGTGGTACGCGTTGCACGCCCGGGAGGACAGCTATGACGCCGCCGATCCCGTGGCTTCCCTGGACGCGGCCATTTTGCAGGCCAATCTGCTGGATCCCGTTCTGGGTATAGGCAACCCCCGCATCGATGACCGCATCGATTTCGTGGGTGGCATTCGGGGGACCGGTGAGTTGGTCCGGCTGGTTGACGGGGGTGACTTCGCCGTGGCTTTCTCACTCTTCGCCACCACCATCGAGCAATTGTTTCAGGTGGCCGACGCGGGAATGACCATGCCGCCCAAGTCCACCTGGTTTGAACCGAAACTGCGCAGCGGGATGGCGATCCACTTGCTGGATTGAGGAGGCGGATCATGGGGGTGCTTGACGGCAAAGCTCTGGCCGGGGAGATCCGGGAGAGAGTAACCCAAGAAGTGGCGCGCCTGAAAGAGGCGACCGGCCGGGTTCCCGGCCTTACGGTATTGATGGTCGGGGATGATCCGGCCTCACGGATCTACGTGCGTACAAAGCACAAAGTGGCCGAAAAGCTCGGTATCCGCTCGGAGCTGGTGGTATTGCCGGGGGACTCTTCCCAGTCCCAGGTACTGGCAGGGCTGAGGCGATTGAACCGGGATGACCGGGTGGACGCGATTCTTGTCCAGATCCCCCTGCCGGGGCATCTGGATACCTGGGGGATCCTGGATGAAATCGATCCTTCCAAGGATGTGGATCGTTTTCATCCTCTCAATCTGGGACGTGTATTGACCGGGCAGGCGGACTTGTTCCCCTGCACTCCGGCGGGGGTGGTGCGGCTTCTGGATCATTACGGAGTGGATCCCGCAGGCATGGATGCCGTGGTGGTGGGCCGCAGTTTCATTGTCGGCAAACCCCTGGCCGCCATGCTGACCAACCGTCACGCCACGGTTACGGTGTGCCATACCCGCACCCGGGACCTGGCGGACCGTACCCGGTCGGCGGACCTGGTGGTGGCCGCCGCGGGAAGACCCGGTATCATCGAACCGGACATGGTGCGTTCCGGTGCGATACTGGTGGATGTGGGCACCAATTATCTGGATGATCGCGCCGACGTTGAACGCATGTGTCCCCCGGAACAGATGAAACGTTTCGAGCGCCGGGGCAGCGCCATCGCCGGTGATATTCACTGGAAAGCCTGGGAGAAAAGCGCCTGGTATACCCCGGTTCCCGGAGGCATCGGTCCCATGACCGTGGCCATGCTCATGCAGAATACCCTGGAGCTTTTCCGGGATCGGGGGAGACGGCTAGAGTGGCCGGGAATGTCCTGATAACCGGAGCGTCCGGCTTATTGGGCCGGGAACTGGTCTCCCTGCTGTTTCAACGTGGGTTCGAGGTAACCGCCCAATACCATTCTCATCGTCCGGACAATCTGCCGGGAGACTGGATCATCGGTGACCTGTCCTCTCTGGAAACCACCCGGAATTTCCTGAAGCGCCACCGGGTTGCCCTGCATCGCTGTACCCACTTTGTTCACGGTTACGGCCCCATTCATCTGAAAACTCTGGATTCCTTGAAACCCGCGGATTTCATGCGGGATTACCATGGCAACGTCGCGGCTTTCCATGCCGTGTCAGCGGCTTTGATCCGATGGGGCTGTCTGGAGTCCGCGGTGGCCATGGGGTTCGCCGACGCCGGAAAGGTTCGTCCCTACCGGCTGATCCTGACGCACGCAGTCGCCAAGAACGCGCTTCTCCTGCTTGTTTTATCTCTGGCGCGGGAGAACCCCCGGATTCGTTTTAACATGGTTTCGCCATCAACCCTGAGAGGGGCCCGCTTCGCCGCCCCGGATGAGAAGCCTCTGGAGGTGGACCGGACGGCGCGAGTGGTGGCGGACGCTCTGATCGGAATGGCCTCCGGAACCCATGTGGTCGTCACTCCGGAACATCCTCTGGGAGAAATCGTATATGCGATTCCGTCTTGAACACAGTGATCCCGGAAGCCACGCCCGCGCGGGCCGTCTGGCAACCCTGCATGGGGAGATCGAAACCCCGGTTTTCATGCCCGTGGGAACCGCCGGCAGTGTAAAGGGGATTCTGCCTTCGCGGCTGTCGGAGTTGGGAGCCAGAATCATCCTGGGGAACACCTACCACCTCTTTGTCCGCCCGGGTCTTTATGTCATCCGCGGCTTCGGTGGTCTGCATCGCTTTATTTCCTGGCCCGGGGCCCTGTTGACCGACAGCGGAGGGTTTCAGATTTTTTCATTGCAGGGCCGTACCCGGGTGGACGATCACGGGGTGAGGTTCCAGTCTCACCTGGACGGCAGTCCCTTCCAACTCACTCCCGAGGATGTGGTGGACATCCAGAATGTTCTGGGTTCGGATATCCAGATGGTCCTGGATCACTTCGCCGGTTATCCGGCGAGCCGGGATGAAGACGCGGACGCCCGCCGTCGAACCGCTCTATGGGCGCGCCGGGCCAGAGAGCGATTCCTGGAAAGCCAAAGCGAAAATGCGCAATTCGCGATTGTTCAGGGTGGATTGCATGAAGATCTGCGGAGGGAGTCGCTGCAGGAACTCCGTGAGATGGACTTCGAGGGATACGCCGTGGGTGGATTGAGCGTGGGGGAGCCCCGGCCTGAATTTGAGCGAATCGTGGCGTACACGGCTCCCCGCCTGCCCCGGGACCGCCCCCGCTACCTCATGGGGTCCGGAACTCCCGAAGAGATTCTTCACGCCGTGGCCGCGGGAATCGATATGTTTGACTGCGTTATGCCCACCCGCAACGCCCGTAACGGGAGCCTGTTCACCCGCAACGGGCGTTTGAGCATCAAGAATGAACGGTTCCGTCACGACTCCCTGCCGCCGGATCCAGCCTGCGGCTGTTACACCTGCCGCAATTTTTCCCGGGCATATCTGCGCCATTTGTATCTGTCCCGGGAGATTAACTCGGCGGTGCTCAACACCATCCACAACCTCCGCTTCTACCTTGATTTATTAAAGGACATACGGTATTCTATCCGTTTGGACCGGTTTGCCGCGTTCAAGGACGCGTTTCTGGAACAATACCTGGAAGGAGAATAGCCATGTATCTGTATGCTCAAGGTGCGGCGGGTGCGGGTCAGCCCAGCATGATCAGCGCGCTAATCCCGTTTGTGATTATTTTCGTGATTTTTTATTTGCTGATCATCATGCCAGCCCGGAAAAAGCAGAAAAAGCATCAGGAGATGCTCGGAGCCATCAAGGGCGGCGAGCGGGTGGTCACCGCCGGGGGTATCTTCGGTACCGTGACCCGGGTGATGGATGACCGCGTCGAAATGGAAGTCGACAAGAATACCCGTATCCAAGTCGCCAAATCCTCGGTCTCTTCCATTGTACCGCCCGGAGGCGAAAGTAAGTAATTCCCAATCGGGCGAACGCTTCCGCCCGGAATCGTGCCCTTTGCCGGGGCGGACCTGGAAGCGAAATACTCTGCGGAGGAAGACATGAATAAATCAATGAGCTGGAAGATCGTACTGATCCTGGCTGTCATCGCCTTTTCGGTGATCATGTTCCTCCCCCTTGACGAAAAGATCAACCTGGGTCTGGACCTCAAGGGCGGAATGCACCTGATCCTTGAGGTTCAGACGGACGAGGCGATCCGTATCCAGACGGACCAGGGAGTTGAGTTGCTCAAGGACCGTCTGAAAGAGGCGGGGATTCAATATGAATCGATTCGCCGTGACGGGACAAGCACCATCGCCGGCGGCGGCATTCCTTATGAACGCCAGCGGGACGTGAAGGATATCCTGGATGACGACTTCCGGGATTGGAAATACACCTATACCGGGGCCGGGTTCACCATGAACCTCAAACCCAACATCGAAATGCGTATGCGGGACCAGTCGGTCGACCAGGCCCTGCAGACCATTGATAACCGGGTCAACGAGTACGGTGTGGCCGAACCTGTCATTCAGAAGGAAGGGCTCTCGGGAGATCGACTTCTGGTTCAGCTTCCCGGTGTGGATGACCCCGCCCGGGTCAAGTCGCTGATTCAGAATACCGCCATGCTTGAGTGGAAGCACGTGGAAGCCGGTCCTTTTGAAAATGAAGAGGCGGCCCGGTCCGAATACGGCGGGACCCTGCCGGATGACATGGTGGTGGTAAAGACCAATCCGCGCCGGATGACAAAAGGTTTCTACGTTTTGCGCCGGGCTTCGGTGGTAACCGGAAACGATCTGAAGAGCGCCCGACGTTCCCAGGATGAGTACGGCGCGGTGGCCGTGGGCTTCTCTTTCAACAACGACGGTGCCCGCAAGTTCGAGCGGTATACCGCCGCCAATATCGGCAAACGTCTGTCCATCGTTCTGGACGACCGTATCGAAAGTGTGGCCACGATTGACGATGTCATTACCTACAGCGGCATTCTGAGAGGAAACTTCAACGCCCAGGAGGTGGACGACCTGGTGCTGGTCCTGCGGTCCGGCGCCCTGCCGGCTCCCCTCAAGTACCTGCAGGAGCGGACCATCGGCCCATCCCTGGGTGCCGATTCCATTCGCAAGGGTTTGAGCGCCACGGTGTTTGGTCTGGCTCTGGTGGTGCTGTTCATGTTGATTTACTACAAGGGAGCGGGCATCAACTCCGTGATCGCCCTGATACTCAATATAGTGATCCTGCTGGGGATCCTGGCCTACTTCCGGGCCACCCTGACCCTGCCGGGCATTGCCGGCATCATTTTGACAATCGGTATGGCGGTGGACGCCAACGTCCTGGTTTTCGAGCGCATCAAGGAAGAGCTGCAGGCGGGGAAATCACCCAAAGCCTCTATTGACTCGGGCTTCAAAAAGGCGTTCGTGACCATTTTTGACGCCAACGTCACCACCATTATCGCGGCGGTGTTTCTCTTCCAGTTCGGGACCGGGCCCATCAAGGGTTTTTCGGTTACCCTTATCATCGGTATCGTGGCCAGCATGTTCACCGCGGTGTTTGTTTCCAGGGTGATCTTTGACCTGGTGTACGGGAAGCGCCGTAAGCTGAAATCGATCAGCATCTGACAGGAGCGGAACCATGGGAATATTCAATAAAGTGCCGGAATTCCGGTTCATGAACAAGAGGTTTATCGCCTTCGCCATCTCGGGTCTGGTGATCGCCGCGGGAATCGCGGGTTTCTATGCCAAGGGCTTTAACCTGGGAATCGACTTCACCGGCGGAACCATGATCGAGGTGGCTTTCCGGGAAACCGTCAACGTGGCGGAACTGCGCGACCGTCTCGGCAGCGTAGGCATGGGCAAGGCGGTGATTCAGGAGGTAGGCTCCCAGGGCGACAAGTTCTTTATCAAGACCCTGACCGTGGTAAAGGAAGAGGAAATGGACAAGAAGCTGGACGCTCTTGACCAGGTGGCCGACTCCATACGCCGCGCCCTGATGAGCGCCGAGGACTTGAAGTCCATGGAATCCGGACGTATCGACCTCAACAATATCGCTGAAAAAGCCCTGGAGGATTTTTTCGTTTCCCGGGGGATTCCCGGAGATGACGCCAAAGAGGGTGCCACGGCGTTGATCGCCCTGCGGAAACGCTCGGAAACCGGTTTGATCGGCGACATGTCGGAGCTGGAGGGCATCGGCCTCAAGAACAGGCTGCTTACCCAGTTGCGGGAAAAGGCGTTCCTGGGTGATTTTACTTTCCTCAGCGTGGAAAGCGTCGGCCCCCAGGTCGGCAAGGACCTGCGTACCAAGACCACCCTGGCTACGGTCTGGGTGCTGCTCGGCATGCTCATCTATATCGGCTTCCGTTTCAAGTTCGTGTACGGCCTGGCCGCGGTTGTTACCCTGACCCATGACGTCCTGGTATGCCTGTCGGCGATCATATTTTTCCAGATCGAGATGTCCTTGCCGGTGGTGGCCGCTTTGCTGACCATTGTAGGATATTCGCTGAACGACACCATCGTTATTTTTGACCGGGTCAGGGACAACGTCAAATCAATGCGCAAAAAAAACGCCATGGAAATCATCGATACCAGTATCAATCAGACCCTGAGCCGTACGCTGGTCACATCGTTGACCACTTTGATCACGGTACTCTGCCTGTTTTTCCTGGGCGGCGAAGTGATCCACACCTTCTCGGCCACCCTGATCGTGGGTATCATCGTCGGTACCTATTCGTCCGTATTCCAGTCCTGTGCCTGGCTGATGAATTGGGAGCGGTATTTCCTGGGTCGTAAAAAAAATATTCGCAAGTAATGAACTTGCAATTTACAGGTACTTACGGTATAAGTACATTGAATTTTTATTGCAGGGAGGTTTACCATGTTGTTTGAAGATTCATTGATAGAGACCGGAGGCAAAAAGAAGAAAACCAATGCCTGGCTGACCTTCCCCCTGTCCCTGCTTCTGCATCTCTTCCTTCTTGCTGCGGTGGTGGTCGTACCTTTGATGAACGCCGACAGCAATCTTCCCGAAGTCAAGGTAATTAATGTTCTGATGTCGGCTCCCCCACCCCCTCCACCTCCACCCCCCCCGCCGGCAGCAAAGAAATCATCCAAGGCCAAGGTCAAATCCCGCAAGGATCGCCCTGAAGAAAAGAAAGAACAGCGCGCCGTTATTTCCGGCCGACTGGTGGCACCCGTTGAAATCCCCGAGGAAATCGAGGAAGAGGATGTCAGCGATTTCGGTATCGACGGCGGTATTGAGGGCGGTGTCGAAGGTGGTGTCGAAGGCGGTGTCGTGGGTGGCGTTCTCGGTGGCGTGCTCACCGATAGCGCGGATACCAGTGACGCCATACGGGTATCCACGGTTCAGCGCCCCAAGCTGATCCGGCGTGTGGAACCGGAATATCCTTCGGTCGCCCTTAAGGCCCGTATCCGCGGCCGGGTTATCGTCGAAGCCGTAACCGACATCTACGGTCGGGTTCGTGACGCCCGCATTATCAGCGGACATCCCCTGTTGAACGCCAATGCCCTAGCTGCGGTGAAACAGTGGATTTATGAGCCTTATATCGTGAACGGCGTACCCAAACCGGTCAAGTTCACGGTAATCATTACCTTTAACTTGAGTCAATAATTCTTTAACCCAAAGGAATAGGAGGTTTATTATGCAGTTTAGTCTTCAAGAAATGTGGGCCCACATGGGTATGATAGCCAAGACGGTGGTATTCATCCTGCTTTTCATGTCCGTATACTCCATCGCCGTGGGCGTCGAAAGACTGCTGGTATTCAACAAGGCCAAAAAGCAGTCCAACATCCTGCTCAAACTCATCAGCAAGCTTTGGCAGCAGGGTAAAGTAGAAGAGTCCGTAAAGCTGGCTTCCGACAAGCGCTTCAAGAACAGCCATCTGGCCAAGGTGCTGGTCGCCGGCCTGAACGAACTCGAGTTCCAGAAAGAAAGCAAGGCCGACTTCGCCACCCGCGTTGAGTCCGCCAAGCGCGCCATTGATCGTGCCACCATCAAGGGTGTTCAGGAATTCAAGCGTGGCTTGAACGCCCTGGCCACCATTGGTTCCACCAGCCCCTTCGTGGGCCTGTTCGGAACCGTGTTCGGCATCATCAACGCCTTCCAGAGCATGTCCGTTTCCGGTTCCGGCGGCATCGGCACCGTTGCCGCGGGTATCGCTGAAGCTCTGATCACCACCGGCGCCGGCATCGGCGTGGCTGTTATCGCGGTGTGGTTCTTTAACTCACTGCTCAACAAGGTGGATATCTTTACCGGCGAGATGGCCAACGCTTCTTCTGAACTCATCGATCACTTCGTAAAACTGAAAGCCAACAAAGGAGCTTAAGTCATGGCCGGCGGAGAATTGGGATCAGGCTCTGCCAAATCAGAGCCCAATGTTGTCCCGCTCTGTGATATCCTTCTGGTTCTGCTGATCATCTTCATGGTGGTCACGCCAATGATCCAGAAGGGGGCCAACGTGAAGCTCCCAGAAGCTGCGAATACCCAGGACCAGCCTGAGCCCGGGCAGTTGATCACCGTGGATGTCAAAGCCACCGGCGAGATCTTCCTGGAAAACAAGCTGCTGGAAGATGGACTCAACAAACTCCCGAGTGCCATCGAAACCCTCATGGAGGAGAACCAGCAGACTGAATCCAAGGTGCTGCTCAAGGCCGACATTAACCTTCCGTACGGGCAATTGGTTGACGTGATGAACGCCATCCGTGAAGCCCGGATCGAAGTCGTCGGGCTGGTTACCGACAAACTCGCATCTTCGGAATAGCAACCTGACAAAAAACCATAAAAGGGGAAGCTTCGGCTTCCCCTTTTTTTTTGCCTTAAGAACAAAGACAGTTGTAGAGAAAAAGACAATTCGAGATGGGGATCGGCGGTCAGTAACTGCTGTTGGCGGGGACGCGGATACGGATATGGCTGGAAAGGGTTTCCACGGTATAGCGGGAAAGCTCTTCGCCGCCATATTCCCCGTCAATGGTGGATGGCAGTTCATCGCTCAACGATTCAATCTCCAGGCGTTTGAACTTATAGGAGCTGTAGAAGGGCGCCTTGTGAATGTTGCCGGTCAGCAGGCGCTGCATGTTCAAAGATCCGCCCAGCAGGGAGAACTTGCGCAGGATGCAAAGATCCAGCTGATTGTCCGTCGGTGAAGCAAAGGGCGCGATCGTGGCCTTGCCGCCGTATTGCTTGAAATTGGCGAAAGCCGCGATCATGATCTCTTCTTCAATTTGTTCCCGGTCATCCATCCGGATGCGTACTTTAAACAGGGGCATTTCGAAATACCCCTTGAAACCATAGTAGATATAGGGCATGATGCCGCGATATCGGGATTGCAGGTTGAATTTTTTCGAGATGAGGCCGTCCAGGCCGACGCCGGCGACGTTCAGGAAAATCCGGTCATTCAGCTTTCCCGCATCAAAAAGAACATCCTCTCCGTTGATCAGGGTATCCAAGGCCTTGCGCCAGGACAATGGGATGCCAAGGTTGCGTACCAGCCCGTTGCCGGAACCCCCGGGCAGAATCCCCAGGGTTTTGTCACTGTCTTCCATGGCACCGGCTATGGAATTGATTGTGCCGTCGCCGCCGAATGCGGTGATCACGTCAAAATGAGGCAATGCCTGGCGGGTGATGTCATATCCATGTTCCGGAGAGTTCGAGTTGATTATGGAAACCGTATCGAAGTGTCGGCGCAGTTTCTGGAAGATGACCGAAGCCGCGATATCTTTGGAAACCACTCCGGATGATGGGTTCAGGATGATGAGTATGCGTTCATTCCGGGGCATGGGTTGATTATAACATAACTATTCCGGCTGCTTCCGGAAATGGGTGCGGAGAATCCTATTCGTTGGGGACCAGCCAGTCGGAGTCGGTGGGAGTTATCTCGGGAAATTCGATGGCCGGAAAGAAAAGGGCGATTTCCCGGCGCGCGGCTTCCGAAGAGTCCGAAGCGTGGACCAGGTTGTGAGTCGTATGCAGGGCGAAATCGCCCCGGATGGTACCCGGCGCGGCCTTATCGGGGCTGGTGGCTCCGACCAGGGTGCGGACCCTGCGGATCGCTCCGGGGCCTTTCCAGACACTGATGAACAGGGGGCCGGAGGTAATGAAATTCATAAGCCGCGGGTAGAAATACTTGCCCTTGTGGCTCAGGTAATGCTGTTCCGCCAGCGGGCGTGACAACTGACGCATTTCCCCGGCGATCATTACCAGGCCTTTCCGCTCGAGCCGTTGGATAATGACTCCCAGGAGACGTCTTTGCATGGCATCGGGCTTTACAATAACCAGTGTACATTCAACGGAATCCGGTTTGGTTTTGGTCATGACGTCTGCACCAAACCTTTGAGGAGGGAGGTGATGAAGGAGTGGAAAGATTTCAGGGTAATATCGAATTCATCACTGAAATTGGTGTTGGTCAGGTGGTTGTAGAAGTAAAGGAACTCATTCCAATCTTTATACTGCAGGTGATTCAGATCCGTCTCGATAAAAACGTTCAGGTCGAACAGAATGTCTGATGGCGGAATGTGCTCACTTTTTGAAAAATAATCATTGATCTTGGAGTGCAGTCGAGAAAGCCTGGTTTTTACGGCCTTGGCCTTTTCCTTGCGGGAAATGTAGTTTTCGAAAATGGCGCCGCCGCTGATATCGGGATCGAATACCCGGGCGGTGGTCTCGATCAATTCCTTGATGGCCATATCCGAGATGATGACGATGTTTTTCAAAACCTTGCGGCGATCCGACTTTTCTTTCTTATGGTCAAAGAAATTTGGGAGTTCCCCTTCAAAAATCTTCTGGTATTCCTGCTTGAAATCTTCGAGCATGGTAAAGAGCTGGGTGCTCTGTTTTTTCGCGAGGTGCAATTGGATGTTTTCTTTCAGCAGGTTGTCATGAAACGCGAAGAGGTTTTCCTGACCGCGTTTGAGTGAGAGTATAAGCGGAATGATATGATGCACCTGTCGGCTGCGGTTCAGGTTTGATTCAATGAAGTTGTTGATCTTCATGATGCGGAATGCGTAAAGAAAAAACAATCCCGTCTGGCGGCGGAGTTCCTTTTCCTTAATCTCCGAGATAATCCGGGAGATGTCTGGCTGATACACTTTGTCCATCTTGGGGATAAAACGCTTTTTGATCAGCGTCATGATAATGGGGTTGTGGGTCAGTTCTTTGTGGTAAAGTTTTTTCATCGACGAGAATGTGCGCTGGGTAACCACATCTCCCTTGACCAGTTCAGAGCTCAGGTGCCTCAGGTTCTGAAGAAAAATCCGCAGGCTTGAAAACCAGGATTCAGGAGAATACGTTTCGGCGAAGGTGGGGAAGGATTTCGATGAATAGACTTCCAGAATCCCCTCAACGATAAATTCTTCGAAATTGAGCAGGAATTTGTCTTTTTTAAAGTCGACTTCCTTCAGCAGCTGAATAATCCTTTGGGAAACCTGCGTGAATGTGTGGAGGTAGGTTGAATAGTTTCTCAGTTCCGCCGTTGAAAACTGAAAAATCTGGCTTTCCAGGTAGCGGGATGCGAAAAAAGCTTCAAGACTCTCCAGCCAGAGCTTTAATTCGTACAGGCTGAGCAGAAGTTTTTTTTCCTCGATACGGTTGATCCACTGGTGAAAAATGGATTGCCACTTTTCATCCGCCGTCATTTGGGAGTCCTGGGAATAAAAAAACTCTGAAATGTTTTCGATTTCTTTTCCGCCGGTCATAATACAATTGTAAGCAAGCCGATTCGGGTTTGCAAGACTGGATTTCTGGCAGATGATCTCTAAAAAAATCGGGACCCCCCGGCGTGTTGTCTTTTTTTCTTATAATCCAAGATGAACCCCAGGCCGAATCCGGCCAGGGAAAAGCCCATTCCCAGGGGCAGTGATACCGGCCATGGGGGCAGGGATAGTGGCAAACCGAAGGTGTTTAATGTTGATGCCAGGGCGAAACCTCCCCCGGCGATCAGACTGCAGGCTCCCGCTCTGGGGAAAGGGCGGGCTAAAAAAAGGGCCGCGATACCGGGAACAAACAGCCCCGAGGCCATGATCTCGGAGGCCGCGCCAAGGGTCTGCAATATCGAGGGCAGGCGCAGAGACACGGCGGCGGCCAGTGTCGCCGCGGCCAGGGTGCTCCAACGCGCGGCTGACAATTTCCCGGATTTACCAGGACGAATCAGGTCGAGGCTGATGGTCATTGCCGCAAGGTTGAGGGCGGTGTCAGCGGTTGACAGAATGGCTGACCCGAGGCCCAGGAAAACCAAAGTCCAGGCCCAGCCGGGCAGCAATTGCGCCAGCCGGGCCAGCAGGTCCGCAGTATTCGTGGACACCGTGCCCAGGGCCATACCGGAAGGAATCACCATCAGATAAAACAAGAGTATCGCGGCGGCGGCGATCAGGATGCCCCGTTTTGCGCTTCCGGCACTCCGGGCGGCGGCAACTCTCTGCCACACTATCGGAGATATGACCCAGGCCAGGGTAAAGGACAATACCAGCAGTGAATGCTCGCCGGCTCCGTGCGCAAAGCGGGTTATCCCCCGTGAAATGGATTCCCCGGCCCCACGGCCGATGGTGAAATAGATTACCATTATGGCGGTGCCTAGAAATACGAGCTGAATCCCATCCGTGCGGACTACCGAAAAGAATCCACCGGCCAGGGAATAGGCGCAAATCAGAACGGCGCCGCTGAGTACCGCCAGGTGATAGGGCAGAGATCCCGCGCCGTGAAGCAGCTTGCCCCAGGCTACCAGTTGAGATGCCGTCAAAAGAATCATGTAGATGAGGATGAGTGCCGCCGCGATGGCTGTTACTCTCCGGCCGTATACTCTTCTCAGCATGTTTGGAAGAGTTGTGAAGCCCCGTTTGCGAATTGATCCGCCCAGGGCGAGGAAAGAGAGCAGGGTCAGGATGGTGGGGACCGCCATGACCCACATGGCCGCGTGCCCTCCGGTAGCTGCCCGCCTCAATGTAACCAGGGTCGACGCGGCGCCGACCCAGGACGCGGTCAGGGTGATCGCAACCCAGGCGGTACCAAGGCGGTGGGAGGCGAAAAAAAAGCCATCAGCGTCGCTAAGATGTTTTCGTCCGATACCTACCGCGGTGAGAAGGCCTGCATACAGCAACAAAACCAGCAGCAGCATGTGCGCGATCGCCTCCCGTATCAGAGGTAGCCAAGAGACTTCAAGCTGTCGATTTCCTTTTTCTTCAGCGTTGAGGCCGTCGGCGAAATATCATGCCTGCGCCGGTTGCGGATGGTGTTGACCAGGCGGCTGAAAAAGTATTCTCTGTACAAAGGGCTGTTCAGCGGAGATTTGGCCGAAGGATCCCGGGAGAGGTCCGTAACCCGGCAGGACAGGGAATCCCCACTGCCGGTAAGTATTGCCTGGAAGGGGAACTCCAGTACCGACCAGGCGTTGTGATAACCGGAATAGAAAATACTGCGGCTGATGATCAGCGGTGCGGGCCTGGACAGGAAAAGCCCTTTTTCATGCAGTTCCGGTAACGGAGATGAGGCGAAGAAGCGGATAAGCGTCGCGGTCATGTCCGACGTACTGACCGGGTGTGATATAATCGCTCCCGGGTCCGACCATCCCGGAATCGCCATAATCATTGGAATGTGAAGCCCTTCCGGATAGAGTACCGTGTTGTGGCCTATTTCGTTATGTTCGCCGAGGCCTTCACCGTGATCACCCAGAACGATCACAGCGGTGGTTTTATCCAATCCCCGGTGTTCGAGAATATTCAGCATTCCGGTCACCACGGAATCGGCGAACAACAGATTTTCATCATAAGCATCCCGAAGCAATTCCAGGTCTTCCGGCTCATATCGGCGGTTCGCGTATTGTCCCCGGGCGAAATAGATATCCTTCAGCTTTTTCAGGAAGGCGGGGTTGGGGAATCCCGGATAGCCGCGATGGAAAGTGCCGAAATAGGGGGGCGGCATGACAAAGTCGATATGGGGTTCCCGTACATGCATATAAGCGAAAAACGGTTTTTTTTCGGCCTTGGCAGCGGAAACGATTCGCTCCAGATGGTGCGGGAATTCAGATGCCAGGGGTTGCGGGGTGTCCAGGAAAAGTTCGGTGAAGTCAATGAAGCCCTGATCCATCTGAAAAGACCTTCCACAATAGGGGATGGCGGAAACGGCGGCGGTATAATAGCCGGAATCGCTCATGATTTCCGCCAGGGTCCGGATATTTGAATTCAAACCTCCGAAGTAATTGCTGACGGCGTTATGCTGATCCGGGGCGAGTCCGCTGAACAGGGTCGCGGTGGAAGCCAGGGTATACGCCGCTTCCGCCCAGGCATTTTCAAACCGCCAGGCTCTGGATGCCAGCCGGTCTATTCCGGGCGTTGTCGGGCGTGGGTAGCCGGCGCAGGAGAGACGGTCCGCCCTGGCGGAATCCAGCAGGATGACCAGCACGTTCATGCCGGCGCAATCACCTTTCCCCGGGGGGGGGGCTCCGGCGGGAATTTCCGCCGTTTCGACTTTTCGGGTCCGTTGGGAAACCCTTAGCCCTACGGCTACTTCGGGACCCTGCAGGCGAAAAACAAGCTTCCGGGGATCCCGGGACCATTGCGCCAGGTCCAGATCGACGGCATCACGATCTTTCCAGCGCCGCTTTGCGTTGGCCTTACCTTCGGGATCGACATGGAGGGTAATGGAGGGAATTTTTTCGGTAAACTTTATCCGTAGACGGCCTTCGCCCCCGCGAACCACGTAGGTCAGTGAAGCCGGTAAGAGGATCCTTTCCATTTCGCCGGGTTTTTTTTCGAATCCCCGCGGATGGCCGGGAGGAGAAATCGCCAGGCGATAAAAACGGACCCGGGCATGGGGATTGGGATTGAATTCCAGAAGATTTTCACCCGCGCGCAGCAGGCGTCGGGAGAGGAGTACCCGGTGTTGTCCCGGAGGAGCGGGTTTCAAAGACAGGGCTTTCAGCTTTTGACCGTTCAGAGTTATCGTCAATTCGCAGGTCGACTCCGCGCGCAGCCGCAGTGTCAACAGCAGGGTCGCCGGCGATTCTATGGAAAAGCGCAGGCCACTGTTGGCTGAAATGTTGCGGTATGTACTGCCGTCAAAATGGGTGCCGCTCCAATTGCCGGTGAAATGGTCTCCGTCTTCCGGGAGATTCGTGGAAAACTCCCGGTATGCCGATGATATCTCAGGAAACAGGTTCTCCGTGGCGGCGGGTTCCCCGGTTCCGCAGGAAATGATTGTGAACAGGAGTGGAATCAGCATGACAATACGGATCTTTTTCATGCCGAGATTGTACCACGAGGCATCGGAACCAGGCAAAAGCAATGGTCTCAGGGCTCCAGGCCGTGCAGTTGTACGCCAAGAGTCCTGCCTTCCGGCCCCAGTCCCATGTCGCGGAGATTAAAGGGTGGATCAATGCGAAATTCGAGGAATCCGCCCCGGGATGAATGCATCTTCAACCACCATTCCCTGCGGGTGTCCGTCCGGTAGTTACGGATGTTTTTCCCCCGCCAGAAAACCTTGATTTTCTGGATGCCGCCGGGAAATTTCCGGAAGGGAGCTTCAGCGATCACGCGTATGTCCCTTCGACTGCCGGGATCGAGATAGACTCCCGCGGCATGGTGGGTCCAGGAGAAAACCTCGCCGTCAGCAGCTGTATCGGGATTCCAGAGGCCGTAGGTGTATGGCGCCTGTTTATCGCGGCACCAGTTCAGGGGATGCAAGCGTTTGAATTCCCATACGGACCCAAGGCCGAAGAGCAATGCAAGTATGACTGCCGCGAGGAGTATTTTCCCCTTCGCCGGCGGGTTCCGTGGAGATTCAGGGTCAAGAAGCCAGGCTGTGAACCAGAATAGGAGGGCCAGTTCCGGGAGCCACAATGGTGTGCCGACAAAAAAAGCCGCAAGTATTGTCCAGAGAAGTGGTCGCCAGGTTTCATGCCGGGGTTTTCGTGCCATTATCCACAACAATCCCAGGAAGACGACAAGGCCGAGGATCCCCGTTTCGCTGGCGGCCAGCAGGTACTGGTTCAACGGCAGATCTTCCAGATGTTCCCGGCCGTAATAGAGGTTTTTCAGGGCGAACAGGAAATTTCCCGCGCCGACACCTGTGACCGGGGCGGAGCCAACCAGTTGAATCCCGCTGCTCAGCATGGTTATGCGCTGGTTTGACGCCCGGTCCAGGGCGCTGACAATGCCGTCACTTTGAAGACTTTCCTGAAAAAGGGTCAAGGTGTGGGCAATCCGGTTTCTGAGGACGCCGCCACTTATGGCCAGGAGCAGAATGCATCCCGACAACAAAAGGACGCGGGTTTTGAGTCGCCAGCGCCGGGAGGTCAGCACAACAATCCCGCCGGCGATTACAAACAGGAACCCCGTTCGGCTTCCGGAAAGGATAAGCCCGGCCAGGGACGCGGTCATGATGCCAAGTGGGCGCATGGTTGCGCCGATGGTCCTGGCCATATTCCCCGGTTTGCTGCGGGCGAAATGCAGCAGAGCGGCCAGGAACACGAATCCGGAGAGGAATCCGAAGGCGTTGAAGTCGGAAGCGCCGCCGTTAAGCTGGTGGTGATGGATGAAGTATCCCCTGGAGAGGAAGCCGGGAGCCAGAAAGCGCTGGGTCGCGGCGATTCCCAGGGAAACGAAATACCCGCAAAAAAGAGAGTTCAAGGCTTTTTTCCGGGAAAGGGCATGACGGCGAAGCATCAGGAAAATGTGTGGAGAAACCGCTGTGATCATCATGGTGATGACCGGAAAGACCACGGCAAAGGAAATCCGTTGGCCGTCGGGCGTAACCGGAGTGTCTTGCAGAAACGCATGACCCGCCAGCGTAAGGTTACTCCAGCGCAATAGCAGAAAGAACACGGATATGGCTGTGATGGTTATCCATGCCGTGGCCATGAATGCCACGGGATGGCGGGCATTGAGCCTTTCGCGTTTTGCCATGGATGCCAGGATCATGCCGGCGGCAAGGAACAAGGGTATCCCCATGTAATTAAATGGGTAGCCATTGGGATCCAGGGCGGGAAGGGCCGCGGTCCAGGGGATCGCGAATATGAGCCCCCGTAAGGCGGCTGACGGATTCACCATGTATCCAATCAAACCCAGAACCATGGCGGTCAGTGGCAGAACAACGAAATTCAGGTGGACAACGATTACCAGCAGGCCACCGGCCAGGGCCAGCACGAAACCGATTCCCAACAGGAATCGTTCGCCGGTCATGCGATCACTCCTTGAAAAAATCCCGGATCGCCGCGGCTACCTGGTCCACTTCGTCGTGAGAAAGGTGCGGGTGCATGGGAAGCGAAAGAACTTCATCGGCCAATTGTTCCGAGACCGGCAGATCGCCCTTGCGGTAACCCAGGTTGCTGAGGGCGGGCTGAAGATGACATGGAATCGGGTAGTGGACTCCGACTCCGATCCGGCGTTCACGCAGGTACTCCATCAACTCATCCCGCCGGGAGGTACGGATAACGTAAAGGTGGTATACCGCGTTTCGACCCGCGGGGGGAGTGATGGGAGTGACCGGCAGATTCCGCAGCGCCCGGTCATAGCGGCCCGCGAGTTCAATGCGGCGCTGATTCCAACGCTCGAGATGTTTTAACTTGAGTCGCAGGACCACTGCCTGCATTTCATCAAGCCGCGAATTGTAGCCGATTTCTCCATGGGTGTACTTGTCGGTCTGGCCATGCAGGCGCAGTCTATCCAGAGCGTCCCGGACTTTCTCATGAGGCGTCAGGACGATACCGCCCTCTCCCAAAGCGCTGAGGTTTTTGGAGAAATAGAAGCTATATGCGGCGGCATCGCCGAAAGAGCCGATCTTGCGCCCATTATAGTCGGCACCATGGGCCTGAGCACAGTCTTCCAGAATTTTCAGGCGGTTATCCCGGGCGATGCTTGTCAATGCGTCCATGTCCGCGGGCATCCCGTAAAGATGTACGGGAATCATGGCGCTGATCCGCCGGCCGCTGACTTTGTTAAACAATTCGTCTCCCCTGCGCTGACCATTTTCCCGAATGAACGTCGCTACGGCTTCGGGGGAAAGGGTGGCGGTTTCCGTTTCCACGTCCAGCATTACCGGAATGGCTCCTGCGTGAATTACGGCTTCGACGGTGGCGAAAAATGTAAAGGAGGGCGCGATTACCTCGTCCCCGGGGCGAACTCCCAGGGCGGTCAGGCCCAGATGGACCGCGGCGGTTCCGGAGCCTACACCGACTCCATGGCTGGTCTGGGAATACGCGGCGAATTCATTCTCGAAAGCCTTCATATTCGGGCCCAGCATCAAGTGCATCGTCGAGAAGATATCATCCCAGGCCTGATGCAGTTCTTCACGAATATCTCTGTATTGGGCGTGTATGTCTACCAGCTTGATTTCTTTGCTCACGAGAGACCTCCAGATAGGATTAGATGCTAGATTATCAGAGCCGACGGGGGAAGTCAACCGGATGCCTTGGCGCCCGCGTGAACAACCGTCAGGGACCTCTCCAGGCTGTTGCCTTCATCATCGATCACCATGATTCTGTGCCGGCCCGGAGCGAGCTCCAGGGCCATTTTGTGGGTTCCCCGGGTGGTTCCCCGGTATTCTCCGTCGATATACCAGAAGACCCGGGATTCCGGAATCCGGTGGGCCACGGTTACGGTGATTCTCTGGCGGACTCCCTTGAAGTCCCGGGGAATCATCACCCGGGCCCGGGGCTCGGGATATACGAAGCGCAGGGAGGGGTCGGCCGGAGTGGCGGGGCAATCCGGCAGGTGCGGCGGCAATGGTGAGTAGTAGATTCCCCGGTTGCGCATGAACTGGGCGACTTCCGGGGGAAGGACCAGGCGGGTTGTCATTGTATACTGTCCCGGAGTCCAGCAACGCGAACAAACCTGGTTTTTCTCGTCCAGGGTAAGAAAAACGGAACGATGATAGGGACACAGGGGGAGCGATCGGGCGCCGGGAGGTGCTTCCACCGTGATCCGATCCCTGCATTCGGGACCGGCGCGGAAACCGCTTTCCCTGCACAAGACCACCGTTTCGAAGGGTAAGCCCTCTCGAGAGAACCAGGGCGGTTTCCCCCGGATTGGTAAGGTGTTGAACAGGCTGAACATCAAGGGTGCGGCGGTTCCGGCCCCGGAAAGGTGCGGGTTGCCCTCCCCGTTGAAATTTCCGGCCCATATCCCAATGGTCCAGGCGGGAGACAACCCCAGGGACCACGCGTCCCGTTGTCCATAACTGGTTCCGGTTTTCCAGGCTACGGGACGACTGCTGGTGAAATGACGCCAATAATACTCAGCACCGGGGCGTTTGAGATGACGCAGGATCTCCAGGGTCAACCAGCAGGCCTGGGGAGATATGAGCCGGGGCTGGAAAAGATGGGGACCTCGATCCGGACGGATGTCGGGCCGTCGGAACTCCCCCCCCGCTCCCAGGCCTCTGTACATGGCGGCCAATTCCAGTAAGTTCGCCTCTCCTCCTCCCAGGATCAGTGTAAGGCCGTAGTCATCCGGAGCCCGGAACAATGTCGACATGCCGGCGGTCTGCAGGAAGCGGTAAAAACGATCGGTTCCATAAAGATTCAGCAGGCGTACCGCGGGTATGTTCAGCGACTGGATCAGTGCTTCGCGGGCGGTTATGAGCCCCCGGTATCCCCGGTCGGCGTTGGCTGGAGAGAAGGCGCCGTAGAAGGTCGGTACGTCCCGGATCCATGAGCGGGGTAAAATCAGGCCGGCATCCATGGCCAGGGCATACAGGAAAGGTTTGAGAATGGAACCGGTGGACCGCGAAGCCGCGGCTCCATCCACTTGCCCGTGAAGGGAAGAGTTAAAGTAGTCCGGGGATCCGACATAGGCCTTGACCTCACCGGAGGATGTGTCCAGAACCACTGCGGCGGCGTGGAAAATTCCAAATCTGGCGGTAGCTTTCGCATGATCCGCCAGGCGTTTCTCCACGGTGGTCTGGATTTCCAGATCCAGAGAGGTCCGCAGATTGCGGCCCCGGGTGGCGGGGTCATTGTGGAAATGACGGGCCCAGTGCGCCGCGGCTATCTGAAAACCATGGAGTTTGTCGGGCAGGGGCTCCCGGCGGGCCAGGTCCGCCGTAGACTCCGGAATGATACCGGCCTTCTCCAGCCTGGAGAGCAGGGAGTCGCGCTTGTTCCGAAGCCGGTTTCGGTTCATTACCGGGGATATGAGCCCCGGTGAATTGGGCAGAACCGCCAGGGTGGCCGCCTCGCTCCATGTCAAGTGCAACGGCGGCTTGCCGAAGTATCTCCGCGCCGCCGCCTGGATCCCAACAATATTCCCGCCATAGGGAGCGTGGTCCAGATAGGTATGCATAATCCGGGATTTGGACCAGACCAACTCCAGTTTCACCGCCTGCAGGGTTTCCATAATTTTGTTTGCCAGCGTTCGCCGGTTGCGCCCGGCCAGGCGTACCGTCTGCATGGTTATGGTGGATGCTCCGCCGGTAATCCGCAGACGCCGGAAGTTTCTCCAGGCGGCGCGGAGAACCGCCGCCGGATCTACACCGGAATGCCATGGAAATCGTTGATCTTCGTACATGAGAACACAGGCCAGCAGCGGTTTGGGAATTTGAAATTCCGGGTCCGCCGGGAACCGCCATTGTGAGTCTGGAGAAAGGAAGGCTCGGAGAAGCCGCCCCCGGGAGTCTCTCACGACCGTTCCCGGGAGTTCCGCGAAGCGGGGCAGCGGGATTGCCAGGTATGCTGAAAGGATCAACAGAAGTCCCGCCATGATCCGGGCCGGGATCATGTTACGATTGCGACGGGAAGAGCCTTTTCTCATGCTCAGAGTGTAGCAGTTTGGATGGAAGGAAAAAAGTGGAACCTTGAACCGGTTCATGGGGCGTGCCATAATATGGGTAATGTCGGGAATCCGCGTGATAATGGCAGTTTTCATCGCGATTGCGTGTGTGTCGTGGCATAGCGTCCGTGGGGATTCCCCGGATTTCAGTGTTTTGGTGAAGCTGCGCGTGGATGGAAAGTATGATTTGCGGCAAGTCGATCAATGCATGGGGGGGGAATTTTCCTGTGAATTGAG
>Ga0272441_10004797_pt1 | contig 24045 bp, 20 predicted proteins | sample SSMProp6N_FD_193582 | JGI IMG/M metagenome (GOLD analysis project Ga0272441, IMG submission 193582) | Marine sediment archaeal communities from Little Sippewissett salt marsh, Falmouth, MA, United States - SSM-Prop-6N | ecosystem: Environmental > Aquatic > Marine > Wetlands > Sediment ...
ACAAAGATTCGATGCGTGCTGGTGTAACCTCCTATTGGCAAGGCAGTTACGACGAGGCTTGGAAGCCGAGTTTTTTGGTTGCGGCCGAGCGTAGCGAGGCCGCGCTGGGGCAGAACAGTCCTTTTCGCATAGGCTGCGTACTTGGCGGCTGGAAAGACCGTGGCCCGTGGTTCGTGGTTCGTTGCTGCCGCCGGTTGGGTCGAGGGGGGGGGCTGGGCGGCAGTGAGATGGTTCTCGACTTGCGCGTGGGGACTTTCGTGGGTGCGGGGGGAGTCGTTGTGGGTTTAGGGCTTGCAAAGGCGTTTGGTTTTTCCCAGAATGTCGGCGTGGGTGGAAGGCTGGGTGACCGAACGTGGCAAATGGAGGTACAGAGCATGCAGCCATTGATGGTTTTCGGGATGATCGCCGTGATTGCGGTGATCGCGATTTTCGGGTACACCGCGTCGCTGAAGCGCCGGGAGGCGATGGCGGCGCTGGCGAACCGGCTGGGTTTGCGCTTCAGTCCGCACAAGGATCGCGGCCTGGCCCGGCAGTACCGGTTTCTCGATAAGCTGCGTCACGGCTCGAACCGCTACGCCTACAACGTGCTCTCGGGCAACTACCAAGGTCACGACGTCCTGCTGTTCGATTACCACTACCAGACCGGCTCGGGCAAGGACACCCACCACCACCATCTGTCCTTCTTCATCCTGCACCTGCCGGGCATCTTCCCCGAGTTGACCATCGGCCGGGAGCACATCTTCTCGAAGATCGCCCAGGCCGTCGGCTACGACGATATCGATTTCGAATCGCATGAGTTCTCGCGCAAATTCTGCGTCCGCTCGCGCGACAAGAAATTCGCCTACGACGTTTGCAACGCCAAAATGATCGAATATCTGCTGGCCAACGACGACCTGACCATCGAGATCGAGAGCCACTCGCTGGCGGTCTCCTTCAATCGGCGGCTCGCGCTCGAGCGGATCGAGCCGAACCTCAACCGCCTGGTCCAGGTCCGGTCGCTACTGCCGGAATATGTCTTTGCTCGGAGCTGATTATGTACGTACCGCTGGCTGTTCTCGCTGCTTTCGTTCTGCTGCCGATTGTGTACGTCGTGCTGACCTACAACACGCTGGTGGCGCTTCGCAACCACATTCGCGACGCGTGGGCCAATATCGACACGGAGCTCAAGCGGCGCTACGAGCTGATCCCCAACCTGGTCGCGACGGTCAAGGGCTACGCGGCCCACGAGAGGGAGATCTTCGAGCGCGTCACCGAATTGCGTGCCCAGTGCATGGCCGGCCAGGGGGCTCCGCAGCAACAGGCGGTGCAGGAAAACCTGCTGGTGGCGGCGCTGCAGAAGATGCTGCTGGTCGTGGAGAACTACCCCCAACTGAAGGCGGACCAGCATTTTCTCGAGCTTCAGCACGAATTGGTCAACACCGAGGACCGCATCCAGGCGGCGCGGCGGTTCTTCAACGGCAACGTCCGCGACTATCGCAACAAGTGCGAAACCTTTCCCAGCAGCCTTATCGCCAGCGGCTTCGGCTTCGAATCCCACGACTACTTCAACGTCGACCCCGCCGTCCGCGAAGTCCCCAAGGCCGAGTTCGCATAGGCAGGATGTTGCGTCCAATCCGACTGGATTGTTGCGTTTCTATGGCATTTCGCGTGGACATCGTCTAGGATGCAGAAACGTCTCTCCGATGAAATTGGGGGGTTGGATGAAGACCCAGTCGTACTCTCATTGAGGAGGTGTCTGTGAAGAACGTTCCTGGGGTCATTCTGGTGGCCGCGATTCTCGGCGCGGTCTCGCTGTGTAGGGCAGAAGACTGGGGTCAGTTCCGCGGCCCGCAGCGGTCCGGCGTCAGTTCCGAGCGTGGTCTCCTGCAGCAGTGGCCCGAAGAAGGCCCCGAGCTTCTGTGGTCGTTCGAGGGGCTCGGCAGAGGGTTCGCCTCCGCGTCGGTCGTGGATGGGGTGGCCTACACCACGGGGATGATCGACAAGGCAGGCCATCTCTTCGCCATCGACGACGCCGGCACGCTGCTGTGGAAGACGGAGTATGGCCCGGAATGGAACAAGAGCTACCCGGGAAGCCGCACCACGCCCACGATTGACGGCGATCGTATCTATATCATGAGTGCCCACGGACGCATCGCCTGCTTCGAGCGCAGCAGCGGCGCTCTCGTCTGGCAGGTGGACACGCTGGAGAAATTCGAGGGCAAGAACATTCGCTGGGGCATTTCCGAGTGTGTGCTGATCCACGGCGACCGGGTATTCTGCACGCCCGGCGGCAAAGACGCCACGATGGTCGCGCTGAACAAGCACACGGGCGAGACGATCTGGACCACCGATGGCCTCAGCAATCCCTCGGCCTACTGCTCCCCCGTCATTCAACGGACGGGCGAGACGCACGTGCTGCTGACGATGGTGCAAGATCTCTTCATCTGCGTGGACAGCGATACCGGAAAGGTCCTGTGGAGCATCCCGCACGAGACGTACAACGACATCTCCGCCGTCACTTCGCTGGTGCACGGGCGACACGTCTATTTCACCAGCCAGTTGATCGGCGGGACCAAGGTTGCGTTATCCGACGGCCGGCAGGTCTGGACCAGCAAAGCCCTCGATTGCCTGCAGGGCGGCGTCGTCCTGGTCGGGGAGACTCTCTTCGGCTCCAGCGCCCGCCCCGAGGATTGGGTCTGCCAGGACTGGGACACGGGCGAGGTCAAGTTTCGCGAGAAGATACTGGACAGCAAGGGCGCGGTGATCTACGCGGACGGCCGGCTGTACTGCTACAGCGAGAAGGGTACGCTTGCTCTCCTGAAGCTCACGGAGAACGGTGCGGCCGTCGTCAGCTCGTTCAAGATCACGCTGGGAAAGCACGAGCACTTCGCCCACCCGGCCCTGTCCAACGCACGCCTCTACGTTCGCCACGGTGACACCCTGATGGTTTTTGACGTCCGCCGGAAGTGAGCAACAGCCCTCGGCCGGGCCTCAATCGGCTCGGACCGCCTCTTGCAGGACAACGTTGCAGCGGATACACTATAAGGTTTGTCTTGCAGGCCGTGATGGGGACGCCTCCGTGCGCCTTCGCGTGTGCCGGCAACGTGGTGATGTGCGCGCGGCACACTATTAGACTCAGCAAATGGTTTTGTCATAGATGGCGATTGTAACGCTTCAAGATGTGCATCGGGCTTTTGGGACGGAGGTGGTGCTGGATGAATTGAATCTCCAGCTCCATGAGGGCGAGAAGGTCGGTATGGTCGGGGCCAACGGTTCGGGCAAGAGTACGATTCTCAAGCTCATCACGGGCCAGATCGCGCCCGATATGGGCCGGGTGATCAAGAAGAAGGGGCTGCGGATCGGTTATTTGCCCCAGGAGGCGACGTTCAGCGGGCAACGCACGGTTTTGCAGGAGATGCACGCCGGCGTGGAGCATCTGCTGCGGCTCCAGGAGGCCATCGAGAACGTCTCGCGCGAGATGGAAAGCCTAACCGGCGCGGAACTGCAGGCCAAGATGAAGCAGTACGACAGGCTCAACCACGATTTCGAGCTGGCCGGCGGATACGACTACGAGATTCGCATCCAGGCGACGCTGGAGGGGATGGGTTTCGAGCCTGAGCTGCATCACGCCAAGACCACGGCCCTCAGCGGTGGGCAGCTCTCGCGTCTGGGTCTGGCCCAGGTCTTGATGCTGGAGACCGATCTGCTGTTGCTCGACGAGCCGACGAACCACCTGGACTTGCAGGCGACCGAGTGGCTGGAGCGGTTCTTAGCCAATTATCGCGGGGCGGCGGTGGTGATCAGCCACGACCGCTACCTGCTGGATCGCGTTGCCGCCAAGATCATCGAGGTCGAGAATCGCCAGGCGAAGGTCTGGAACGGCAATTACAGCAATTACGTGGAGACCAGGGAGACGGTCCGGCTCCAACAGGAGCGCGAGCACACCAAGCGGGCGGAAATGGTCGAGCGGACGCTGGACTTCATCGCGCGCAACAAGGACCAGGAGGGGATGCGGGGCACCGCCCGCGGCCGCAAGACGCGTCTGAACCGTTTGCTGAAGGAGAACCCCGACTTTCTGGAAAAGCCGACCCAGCAGAAGACGATCAGCTTCTCGTTTGCCAAGACCGATCACAAGAGCGATCTGGTGCTGCGCTGCGAGGACTTGGGCAAGTCGTTCGACGAGCTGACGTTGTTCGAGGGCCTGACGTTCGACGTTCTACGGGGCGAGCGGCTGGGGATTACGGGCCCGAACGGCACGGGCAAAACGACCCTGGTGAAGCTGGCCCTGGGCCAGCTGGAACCGTCGACCGGCACCGTTGCCGTGGGATCGAACCTGCGCGTGGGCTATCTCGATCAGCACGGGGACGTCCTCGATCCGGACAAGAGCGTGCTCGACGAGGCCTGGAGTGCGAGCCCGGAATTGGTGCCCGAGCAGGTTCGCAACCGCCTGGGCGCGTTTCTCTTTACGGGTGACGACGTGTACAAGCTGTGCGGCGAGCTCAGCGGGGGGCAGCGCAGCCGGCTCATGCTCTGCAAGCTCGTCCTGAGCGAGCCCGACGTGCTGGTCATGGACGAGCCGACGAACCACCTGGATATCGCCAGCCGCGAGACGCTGGAGGCGGCACTGGATGGCTATACCGGGACGATCATCACCGTCAGTCACGACCGCTATTTCCTGGACCGCGTGGCCGACAAGCTGCTGGTCGTCGGCACCGATGAGCTGGGGAAGCGTCGCCTGGGCAAGACCGAGTTCGTCGGCGGGACACCCGCCTACACGGTCTACGCTTCGCTGGTGGGAAAGCGCGTCGAAGCCGAACAAAAAAGGCAAAGGCAGGCGCAAGCCAAAGCGGCAAAGCAGCAATGTCCAATCGGCAATCCGCAATCCTCAATCGCCCGCACGCCCCAGGAGCTCAAACGCTTCAACAAATACTCCGTCGAGCAGCTCGAGGAGATGATTCTGCAATTGGAGCACGAGCTGGACGAAATGAAGGAGCGTTTCGGCGACGAAGCGGTCTACAAGAACCCCGACCGCCTCGCCGAGCTCCAGGAAAGCTACGCCGCCCAGCAAACCGAGCTCGACCTGCTCTACCGTGCCTACGACCGCCGCGCCGGATAGGGCAACGCCGGGAACCGCAGCAGTGCAGAAGGCTGCGACGCTGCGCGAAGGCGCGGAGCTTTGTTTACTGGGGCAGAACCACCGCGTCGATGACGTGGATCACGCCGTTGGAGCATTCAATGTCGGTCTTGACGACGTTGGCGTTGTCCACCATCACGCCATCGGCGTCCGCCTTGACCGTCAGGGATTGGCCGTTGACGGTCTTTGCCTCCGTGATCTTGACAACATCGGCGGCCATCACCTTGCCGGCAACGACGTGGTAGGTAAGGATCGATGCCAGCTTGGCCTTGTTCTCCGGTTTCAGGAGATCATCCAAAGTCCCGGCGGGGAGCTTGGCGAACGCCGCGTCGGTGGGGGCGAAGACGGTGAAGGGGCCGGTCCCCTTGAGCGTGGCGACGAGGTCGGCGGCTTTGACGGCCGCGACCAGGGTGCCGAAATCGCCTGCGGCCACCGCCGTGTCGACGATATCCGTCAGGGCCGCAGGGGCCGGCGCTGGCGTCTCGCCGGAATCCTCGCAGCCGACCGACGCGAATAACAGGATTGCGAGAAACAATGCGGCAAGGCCGATACGTGACGATTGATGTTTCTCCATGACTTCCCCTTTCGCAAATGGACCACACTGTTGGTTTGCCTGCACACAACGCCACAGCACGTTGATTTATCCACTTTCACCCTCCGGCCGTAGCCTACAGTACCTATACAATACCCATTCGTCGGCGTTCGTAATTTTCGGTCGGGAGTCTCACTTTTTTGTGTGGCGGCTGTCAGAGGCCTTCCAACGCATCAGGACGAGCTCTTTGTCTTCAGGGCCGACGAGTTTGCCGTGGTAGGCGGCCATACAAAGACAAAGGGCTGCGGAGCGGTGCCCGCAGCCCTGGAAGATTCACGTCAACGAAATGGCGGTCACACGGCTCGGCGTCGTCGCAGCCAGCCGACCAGACCCGCGCCGAATCCGCCAAGCAATATCGCCCCCGGCGCCGGCACCGGTACGGGCACGATCGTGGTCGCGGAAGTCGCCACGTTCGCCATATCGTAAAAGGTTGCTCCGCAACCAAGATTGTCCTCCGCTTCGTCAATACCTCCTTCTGGATGCCCCGTTGCCGTGTTCCAGTTCCTAATGCCCGAACGGAACAGCGTTGAACTGTCGGGATTGTCGAAGGGCCAGGTATTGGCAGCGACGCGGTCGCCGATATCCCAGTAGGTGAGCTGGCTGCTTGTGCCTGTCAGCGTCCACGTCAACGTGGGCGAAGGGGCCGAGAAGACATTGTCCAGCCCGCTGTCTTGGAAAAACGAATAGTCGGGATAGGTCCCTCCTGCCGTGTCAGGATTGAAGAGATTGATGTTGATTTGAAAGTCGCCCTGAAACGGGTTGTCGGCGTGGGCGGTCAGGAGGATGGAGTAGTCTCCACTGTCTGTGTCGAAGGTGAACTCCATTCCCGTCAGGTCCGTGTTGCCCGTGTGATCCCCCACCGGATCGGCAAAGGAGAAGTACGCCGGCGAGCCTTGGAGAGCTGAAGCAAGTCCCAACATGAGCATTATCGCTACTGTAGAAGTCTTCTTCGCTTTCATTGTCGTTTTCCTCCTAATTTGCATTTCCTGTCGGTTTACATTAAGACACTGTCAGGGCATTCCTTGTTAAAAATGACAAGCTTGAAGTAGCTGGGCAGGGAAAATACGCAGCGCGCGCAAAAACCCGCCCGCGGTAAACGTCGGCCTCTTCACACACTTCGTACTCCAGTTGAGATGAACAGCTCTAATTGTAGGATGGTCGTAGCCCTGTGTCAAGCGGGTTTCTGAAAAAAACACCGCTTTATCGCCCAGAAAAAAACGTGACATAGGTCGCGTCTCTGTCGCGACGGCGCAAGTCTGAAGCGGCAAAGGAGTTAGACGTCACATCCAGAAGACAGAGGAGGGCGGATTTGCGAGAATATTCTCGTGCTGGGCGAGAAAAAGACGCTTGGACCGATGGCACTTCGGTTCCGGCGTACGGACGCAGGGCCGAGTCTCTCGATTCGGCCCTGCGGGTGATGGGCGGATAGACACCGCTTATTGCGGCAGGGCGGTTTCCAGGATGGCCAGAGTTTCGGCGGTGACGGTCTCGGTGTGGAGGTCGCCGAAGATGACGCGGTACTCGGTGTCCGAGGCCTTCCAACGCATCAGGACCAGCTCCTTGTCTTCGGGGCAGACGAGTTTGCCATAGTAGGCGGGGTCCTTCTTTTCTGCGGTCAGAAGTGTGTAGAAGGTGCCGATCCCTTGAATCGGCATGATGGTCTCCGTGATCTTTGCGATGTACTTCTCCCTTGCAAGCCCCGTATGTTCTTTTCGGATTCTCTTGGCGACGGGGGTGTCACCCATGATGATTTTTCCCGTATACGACGTGAGGGTCATGATGTCGAGCTTTTCCGGATACCGACCGGTCAGATCGGCAGCCAGCCGCAGTCCCTTGAGGGCCGTCTCCTCGCTGGTAGCCGGCACCTTGAAAGGCACCGAAGAAAGCGCGGTGTAGTCCTCCGGGATCACCGGCTCGAACTCGTCGGCATCGACGGAAACGTCCCACTCGAAGTCGTGCACGACACCGTGCACGTGCATCTCGCCCATTTGCATCTCCATTTCCGTTCGCACGGGAAGTTGCGTTTTCACATCCACCCATATTGTGGCGTCGATCTCGCCCATCATGCCTCCGAGATAGGCCGGGTCGGTGGTGCGGAATCCCTCGACGGCAATCCCGCCGAGAGTGGATCGGCCCAGGTTTTCGTATTCGCAATCCAGGATTTGTTTGACCATCGCGCCGGGGTCGTTGTTCTGCTTCTGCAGGTTCGCAAACTGGGTGTCATCGAGTTCAATCTGCATGTACTTCTTATGCTCGGGCATGATCGTAATCAGGATCTTCTTTTGAGGGAGTACATATTGTTCGTGATACGTGACCGTTGTGCCATTGGGGTCGGTCATTTCCATGTTCATCTTCATGCCGCAATCCTCCGACAGCAGGATCGTGGCGTGCACGTTCTGGTCTACGGCGGTGCCGGTAGTCGCTTGTCCACTGACCGTCATGCTCATTTGGTACATGTAGACACTGACCTGTTGGATTCGGGTCAGCACGTCCGCCAAAGCGATTCCTGAGCCGGTGCCCGTCCACAGGAAGAGACCTACGGTGCAGGCGATGACGATGCCGGCGGCGATTGCGACTTTCGTGATTGGATTTCTCATGGTTCTTCTCCATGCATCCGGTACACGTTTCGGATTTTCATCGACTCGGTGCTGCGCCTGGACCATGTCCTCGAACACTCGTTCGTCGGCCTTCGATTCCACGCGGAGCCCGGCGTCTTTGAACAGTTTTCTTACGTCATCTGCGGGTTTCATTTTGTGACCTCACCATTGAGAAGGGACCGCAGTTTTTCCAGGCCGTATCGGTAGCGGCCTTTGATCGTGTTGAGTGATGCCCCCTGTAGTGCGGCGATTTCGCGAAACGCCATGTCCAGCTCCATGTGACAGCAGATCACCTCGCGCTGTTCGTAGGGCAACTGGCGCAGGGCGTCGCTGAGGCGAGTCAACTGCTCGTCCAGAATCGCCCATTGCTGGGGGCCCCGCGAGTATGCGGCGAACCGATCCACCGTTTCGAGCCCCGTCTCGCCCCGGCGCAGGCGGTCGCGCCGGCAGTTCCGCACGCGATTGACCACGCTCGTGGCGAGATAGCACCTGAGGCTGCCGGTCAGTTTGAGTCGATCGGCCGACCGGGCGAACTTGACGAACACGTCGTGAACGACGTCTTCGGCGGTGTTGACCTCGCCCAGGAGGACCACAGCGAGCTTGAGCATCTCCACCTTGTACTTGTCATAGATCTCGCGCAGGGCCTCGCGACGGCCCTGTTTAAATCCTATGATAAGCAGCTTATCTTCCATCATCGTGCACGCTCGTGCCAAGAATGATCACTCTTGCCCATTACACACCCGAGCGGGGCGTTTGGGTGTAGGAGATGTACTTTTTTTGCGGCTTTTTGCGGGGGTGGCCGCGGCTCAGGTTATGCGGGCCGGGCGGGCGGCGCGCCAGCCGGCTTTGAGCATTTTCGAGAGACGCTCGATGTCGGCACGGTATCGCGGCTGGCTGGCGGCGTTGACGTTTTCGTGGGGGTCGCGGTCGTGGTCGTATAGCTCGCGGGCCAGAACCTCTCCGGTCTTTCGGTTCTGCCATTCGGTGTAGCGGAACCGTTCGGTACGCATGCTGTAGCCGGTGACCTTGCCGCGCGGATACTGGCTGAAGGCCGCCTTCTTCCAGGGCCGGCTCGGGTTGGCTACCAGCGGCATGGTGCTGACGCCCTCGAGGTGCTCTGGTAGCGACAGGCCGCACGCCTCGGACAGCGTCGGGTAGATATCGACGAATTCGGTCAGCGCCCGTGTGCGCTGTCCCGCCGTATTCATGCCGGGGACACTGAGGATCATCGGTACGTGCGTGTCGAGCTCGAAGTTGGTGTGCTTGCACCAGCCGGCGTGCTCGCCGAGCTTCCACCCGTGGTCGCCCCAGAGGATGATCGCGGTGTTGTCGCGCAGGCCGAGCCTCTCAAGCTCGTCGAGCAGCCGGCCGATCATCGCGTCGGTGTACGAGACGCAGGCGTAGTAGCCATGGATCAGGTGACGCGCCAGTTCGTCCGAACACGGGCCTTGCTTGGGGATGCCGTAGTAGTTGCGCAGCTCGCCCCAGTTGGTCGTCGCGTAGCTCGGCGCGTCCTTCGGAAGGAAGGGATTGTCGGCCAGGCGAATATCTTGGCGCCGGTAGCGGTCCCAGTATTTCTTCGGCGCGTTGAAGGGCAGATGAGGTTTGTAGAAGCCCATCGCCAGGAAGAAGGGCTTGTCCTTGAGGCGGCGCAACTGCCGGATCGCATATTCGACGTTGTTGCCGTCGGGATAGGCGTTGTCGGGCACGTCGGCGGCCTCGAAGGCCGGACCTCGGCCCTGCATCTTCGGGTTGGCTTTGTTGTATTTCTCCATCTGGGCGATGGCTTCTTCGGTGAGATATCCCCGGCCTTTCCAGGGGCCTTCGGCGAACGTGCCGGCCCGGTACGGCGGCGCCGTCCATCCCTGGCGGTCGTCGTCGGGGTGGTGATAGATCTTGCCGATCGAGAGCGTCTCGTACCCGTTGAGCTTGAAGTGCTCGGGCAGCGTCACCACCTCGGGCATGGCCTGACGCAGCGGAATCTTGTTGCCGTGGACCCCGTTCGTATCGGGCCGGGCCCCGCAAAGCAGGCTGGCGCGCGTGGCGCCGCACACCGCCTGCTGGCAGTACGTCCGCTCGAAGAGCAGGCCCTCCCGGGCCAATCGGTCGATGTTGGGCGAGAGGATTTGCTTGTGCCCATAACAACCTAATTGCGGGCGCAGGTCGTCCACGGCGATAAAGAGGACGTTCATCTTGCGCCGGCTGGCAGTTTGACTGAGGGATCGACCGGGTGACAAAACAGACAGCACGGCACCGCCTGCGACGGCGGACAGAAACTCTCGGCGATTCAGAAACGACTTCATGAGCGTTCTCCCATATCAGTTCCCCGCGGACGAAACGCAATTCACGACGGAACCAGTATACCGCGCCAAATCAAGGCGACAAGAGGACATTGCGTCCGATCGCGTGTCCGAAAGTCTTGGGGCGCCTGTCGTCAAGGTGGCAGCGTCAAGGCCGCGGGCCTTGGCGATGGTGCAAAGTCGCAGGAGCCTCTATTGCCATAAACAACAGAGAACTCCGCCATCGCCAAGCCGACGCTTGACGCTGCCACGCGTATGCCAGGGCGGCTTCTTTGTCTGGCATAATCGAAGTACGGGTCGGTCTGGCGTGGTAGGCTGTGGGATGGGAGGAAGCAGTAAATCGTGGCAATCGCTTTGACCTTGACGGCCGGAAGGCCTACAATTGTGCTAAGGATCGCCGGGCCCGGCGCCCGGGATCGATCAACGGCCGGGAGGCCGGGGAGATTCACGCAGGAATTCGGGAGGTGCACATGAACACGGGCAATCGACACGACGGACAGGCGCCAGAGACTGTCACACGGCGGAATGTACTGCGAACGGCGGCCACCGGAACTGCGGGTGCGGCCATGATGGCGCTGGCGACTCGCGCAGCGGGACAGGTGTGGTCGGTAAAGGGCGCTACGAAAGGGCGGATCAAGCAGTCCGTCGCCTACTGGTGCTTCGAGAAATACTGGTCTGTGGAGGAGACGTGCCAGATGGCCAAGGCGCTGGGCTGCAAGAGTGTCGAGCTGGTCGAGCCGAAGGACTGGTCCACGCTCAAGAAGCATGGCCTGATCTGCGCCTTGCACAGCAGCCACGGGTTCGAGCAGGGCATGAACAACCCGAAATACCAGAAGATGTGCCTGACGAAACTCCGCGATTCGATCGACGCTTGTGCCGAGCACGGCTTTCCCAGCGTCATCACGTTCACCGGCTTTCGGGAGGACATCCCCGACGACGTGGGGCTGGAGAACTGCATCGCCGGCTACAAGAAGATCGTGGGCCACGCCGAGAAGAAGGGCGTCAACCTGTGCCTGGAGATTCTCAACAGCCGCGTCAGTGCCGAGATGAAAGGGCACCCGGGCTATCAGGGCGACCACACGGACTACTGCATGGAGATCATCAAGCGGGTCGGCTCGCCCCGGATGAAACTGCTGTTCGACATCTATCACGTGCAGGTCATGGACGGCGACATCATCTCTCGCATTCGGCAATACAAAGATTACATCGGCCACTATCACACCGCCGGCAATCCGGGACGGTGCGAGCTCGACGATCAGCAGGAGATCAACTACAAGCCGATCATGGAGGAAATCGTCCGCACCGGCTACACCGGCTACGTTGGCCAGGAGTTCGTCCCGACGCGGGACCCGCTGAAAAGTCTGTGGCAGGCGGTGACCCTCTGCGACGTGTGAGGCGGATCAAAAGGTGATCTGGAAGTCGGTGTATCGAGGGTTGTGGGGGACCGAGTCGATCTGCGTCTCGCGGATGTAGCCGGCGAAGGAATCCTGGACGCCGGCGATGCATCCGTCGACCTCCGATGACGGACCCTGGACGAGCATCTCGACCGTGCCGTCGGGTTGGTTCCTCACGTAACCGCAGACGTCGTAGCGACGGGCGACGTTGTGGGCGGTGAAGCGGAACCCCACGCCCTGGACACGCCCGGTGAAGATGATATGCTTGGCCGCCTGGCTCATGGGAGGCCTTTCGTTTCCTGTTGACACATCTCAAATGGTTGTTATGCTTGACGCTGCTTGTGCTTTCCCTGCTATCCTAATCGTTTTGCGGGCGCCGTGCAAGGCGTGCGTACCGGTCGGACGGGGCCAGGCTACAGGCGGGGGGGCTGGTCGGCTCATTCTTGCAGATTGGCATTCACGCCGGGCACAAAGTGACTTATAATGCGTCCGGTCCTGTGGAAATTGCGTGCGTACGATGCGAACGTCGAAACGACAAATTGAGATGAACGAGCAGATTTATCAGCTTAGCACGCTGGTGGCGGGGGATTTCTCGCTCCAGGAGGTGCTGGACAAGCTGGCCGAGGCGGCGGTGAAGATCGTCGGCGCCAAGGCGTGCTCGATTCGACTGCTCGATCCGGAAACCAACGATCTGAAAATGCGCAGTACGTACGGTCTCAGCGAAGAATACCGTGCCAAAGGGGCGGTCACCAAGGACGATAACGTTGTCCGGGCGGCTTTCGGCGGCGAAGCGGTGGTGATCGACGACATGCGCGACGACGCCCGGGTCCGATATCGGGAGGCCACGCGGAAGGAAGGGTTGGTCAGCCAGTTGACGGTGGCCATGAAGTTCAAGAACGAGTCCATCGGTGTGCTGCGTCTGTACGGTCCGCGGCCCCGCGATTTCGTGGAAGCCGACATCACGATCGCCCGGGCGGTGGCTTCGCAGTGCGCCCTGGCGATCACGAACGCCAAGCTGTACGGCGAGGCGATCGCGGCCCAGCGGATTGCCGAGCAGATGCGTCTGGCCGGCCTGATTCAGCGGCGCATGATTCCCGAAAAACCTCCTCACATTCGGGATCTGGACATCGCGGCGCGGTACACACCGTCCTTCGACGTCGGCGGCGACTTCTATGATTTCCTGCCCATTGGAGAGGACCGGCTCGTGATTACGATTGCCGACGTGATCGGCAAGGGGATGCCGGCGGCGATCATGATGAGCTGGTTTCGCGGGGCCGTCCAGGCGTACACCGAAGGATTCACCGGCGTGCTTCGCGACGTCGGCCCGGTTCGCGGCGACCAGAACAGCGGGCTGCGGAGCACGATTCGCACCCGGAACGCGATTGAGAACTTCAACAAAATGGCCTGTATGGAGTGTCGCGACGGGGAGTTCATCACGTTGTTCTATGCGACGATTGACACCACCGAGAAGACGATCACCTATTGCAGTTGCGGCCACGAGCCCACGGTCCTGCTTCGCGACGGTCGCGCCCGCGACCTGGCGACGGGGGGGCTGGTGCTCGGTGTGGATCCCTCCGCTAAGTATGAGATCGAAACCGTTTCCCTTCACGAGGGCGATTGTTTGCTGTTCTATACGGATGGATTGGTTGACGCGATGGATTTCAACAGCGACCTGTGGGGCCGCGAGCGGATGCTGGAGGCGGCCGAGCAGTTCGTCGATTGTCCGGCGGATCACCTTGTCAGGAATATTCTGGCCTACCGCCGGCGCTTTACCGGTCTGGTCCGGCAGGTCGACGACACCAGTATCATCGCGGTGAAAGTGGGCCGGCCGCGCCGCAACGGTGGGTGTGGCAAATGTGCGGCTCTCGAAGACGAGGAACGCTCCGGCGATTTGGGACGAAACGAATAGACCTGTCATGGCTGCACTTGTAATCACGATCGACGGTCCTGCCGCCAGCGGCAAAAGCACGGTGGCGCGTCTGCTGGCCGAGGCCCTGGACGCGACGTTTCTCGATACCGGCGCGATGTACCGGGCGGTGACCCTGGCGGCGATTCGGGACGCTGTGTCGCTGGAGGACGAAGAGGCCCTGGTCGTGGTGATCGGGCGGCATCGTTTCGACTTCGAGGCGGCGCGCGGCAAGATGCTCGTCCGCATTGACGGAGAGGACGTCACGGAGGCTCTGCGCGACGCGGCCTTGACCGCGCAGGTCCGCCACGTGGCCGCCGCACCGCGTGCGCGGGAGCGATTGGTGGGCATGCAGAGAGCCCTTGCCGACCACTGTGAGCGGGTGGTGACGGAGGGCCGGGATCAGGGAACCGTTGCTTTTCCCGACGCGGACGTGAAATTCTATCTGACGGCGCAGCCGGCCGAGCGGGCCAGACGGCGGGCCGCCGAGATGGCCGGTGGCGAAGAGGGGCCCGACGTGGCCCGGATCCAGCGAGCGATCGAAGAGCGGGACAAAAGTGACCAGGGGCGGGCGGTCGGACCGCTCAAGCCCGCTGATGACGCGATAAAGATCGACACGACCGACCTTGGCATCGAGGAGGTCGTCGAAGAAGCTTGCCGCCGGGTCGAGGAGAAATGTCCAGGAAAACACTGAAAGCTGCCTGGTATTGGGTCGCGCGTTTCATATGTCAGGTGTTCTGCGCGCTGGTGTTTCGTGTCCGCTTCTATGGCAGGGAGAACGTTCCCAAGAACGGCGCGTTCATCCTGGCAGGGAACCACCAGAGTTATCTCGATCCGGTCTTCTGCGGTGTGGGTGTGAACCTCCACCTGGTCTTTGTCGCCCGGGATTCCCTTTTTCGGTTTAAGCCCCTCGGGCGGTTGATCGGCTCTCTGGGCGTTATTCCCATCAGTCGCGGCAAGGCCGACGTGGGGGCGATGAAAACGATCATCGCTCGGCTGCGGGAGGGCCGGGGGGTGTGCCTGTATCCCGAAGCGACGCGGACCCATGACGGCCGCATCCTGCCGATCAAGGCGGGTTTCGGCCTGCTGTGCCGCCGGTCCCGGGCGGCGGTTGTCCCCGTGCTGATCGACGGTGCGTTCGAATGCTGGCCCCGACACAAGCGGCTTTTCTCGCCCGGTGGCATCACCGTTTGCTATGGCAAGCCCCTTACCCCCGACCAGTCCCGCTCCATGAGCAACCAGGAGCTGGCCGACTACCTCACGCGCACCTTGCGACGCATGCAGCACGACTGCCGGGTCAAGCAAGGCAAAGAGCCGTACGCCTATGATACGGATCAGGAAAAAACCTCGTGCGACGAGACGGTGTCATCCTGAGCCGAAGGCGAATCCCGGCGCGCCGGGACTCCTCGCAATGACATATACAAGCTCTCCGTGTCACTGCGAGCGGAGCGAAGCAATCTATGGTCGCAGGACCTATGACAAGCGGTACGGAAACTGCGTTGGGCAGACGATGTGCTGCTCTGGGCGATTTCTGCTGGTGCGGCTATGGTTTCTGCGGTGGCTTCTCCAGGACCAGGGCGATCTCGTATAGCCGGGGCCAGAGCTTGCCCGTGACGAGGAAGTGCTTTTTCTCGGGGATGTAGGCGATGCCGTTGAGGACGATGTTGGACGGTCGCGGCGTGGGCACGGGGCACAGGCCGGTGAGATTGATCCATCCGACGACGCGGCCGGTTTGGGGCGAGATGATCGCGATGTACTCGGTCGGCCAGACATTGGCGTAGATGGCCCCGTTGACGAACTCCAGCTCGTTGAGCCCGCGCACGCGGCGGCCCCGGTCCGTCACGTGCAGACGCCTGATCTCGGCGAAACTGTTCGGGTCGAGGAAACGCAGCGTCGGGGTGCCGTCGCTCATGATCAGGTGTTTGCCGTCGTAGGTAATTCCCCAGCCCTGGTCGCCGTACTCGAATTCGTCGAGTGCGCGAAAGGTCTCTTTGTCGTAGACGAAGCCCTTGCGGGCCTTCCACGTCAGTTGAATGACCTTCTTGCCGAAGGGGGTGATGCCCTCGCCGAAGTACTTGCGGGGCAGACGCTCGCGCTTGACGAGTTTGCCCGTTTTCAACTCGCGTTTGATCAGGGCCGAGCGTCCGTTGAGACCCGTGCCCTCGTAGAGAAACCCATCCTCGTAGGCCAGCCCCTGGGTAAACGCCTGAGAGTCATGCGGGTAGGACTGGATGACCTTGTAGGTATAGAAGGGAACCGCAGGCGACGCGGCCGCCTCGTTCTCACCGCCCATGAGGGCGACGGGAAAACAAGCCGTGCACACCAGGCAAAGGAGGAATTGCCGCGACAGCGCCGCGACAACGCTCGTAGCGTGGCCGGCAGACCGGCTCGAGCCGCCCCGACCGTGGTCGAGCCGGCAGGTCCTTTCACCAGGATGGGCAGGCGTTGGCATTTGCATCCGTATCTCTTGTCAAAGAGGACCGAGAAGGTTCATCGCAGATTATACGAATTCGGAAGCGATGGGGTCAAGCGATCTTGTCGCCCGGTGCGGGCGGAGAGCGGGCCGTCCTCCGCCGATGCCGCGCAAATAGGCTTGACGCCACCAGGACGGCGTCGTACCTTTGGGGGATGAATGACGGCTTTTTTTTCGTGAGGAGTGTGTCTCAATGCACGTGCATGGCAGGCATTCTCAGTGATCGGGGGAGGGGGCCGGTCGGCATCGAAAACGGGAGGTGTGACATGTGTACCAGGATTCTATCGTTTGGTCTGCTGGTGTCTCTGATTGTCGGGGCCGGCTCGTGCGCGCGGATGCAGAAGGTTTCCTCGCGTGCGAACCTCTTGTCCACGGGCCTGGTCGGCTGGCAGCAGATCGGAGGGCAACCGGGCAGTTGGAAGTGCGAAGAGGGCGTTTTGTACACGGACGGCGGAGGCGGCGGCTGGCTGTCCACCGTGCGGGAATACGAGGACTTCGTACTGTCTCTGGAGTTTCGCGTGCCGGCCGGGGGCAACAGCGGCCTGTTCGTGCGGGCGCCGCACGAGGGCGACCCGGCGTACCAGGGGATGGAAATCCAGATCCTCGACGATGGCGCCGAGCGGTACGCGGACCTGCGGCCCGACCAGTACACGGGCAGCATCTACGGCGTGCAGGCTCCCTCGGAGCGTGCGAGCAAGCCGGCGGGCCAGTGGCAGAAGATGGTCGTCGCCTGCTCCGGGCCGCTGGTCAAAGTCGTTCTCAATGGCACGCGGGTCGTCGAGACCAACGTGGACTTCTACCCGTACAAGTTCGAGAGTCATCCCGGTCTCCAGCGCCGCAACGGATACATCGGGTTGCAGAATCACGGGAGCCGAATCGAATTTCGCAACATCCGGATCGAGCTGTTGTCCGATCGATAGTCTTTGCAGAGCAGACACAGAGAATCAGTAGCTGTTTTTTGGAGAGCACGAGCGATGGCGAACAATGTGGTTTCGGGCAACGTGACACGTCGTGATTTCATCAGGACCTCGGCCGCTTCGCTGGCGGTTTTAGGGGCAAGCGGAGGCCTGTATGCGGCCGGCTCGGATACGGTCCGCGTCGGGATCATCGGCTGCGGCGGCCAGGGCACGCGCGACCTGGGAAGCTGCGTGCGCGGCGCCAAAGGTGTGGAAATCGTGGCCATGGGCGATTTGTTTGAAGATCGCCTGAAGCAATCGCTGGCCCGGCTCAAGAAAGACGTGCCCGCGGCGGTGAAGGTAACGCCGGACCACTGTTTCGTGGGCTTCGACGCCTACCGGCACGTCGTGCAGAGCGATCTGGACCTGGTTTTCTTGACGACGCCGCCCCATTGGCGGGCCCAGCATTTCCAGGCCGCCGTGGAGGCGGGCAAGCATGTGTTTATGGAGAAGCCCGCCGGCGTGGATCCGAAGCAGATCCGCTCGGTTATCAAAACGGCCGCATTGGCCCGTCAGAAACGGCTGTCCGTTGTCGCCGGCACCCAGCGTCGTCACAGCAAGAAGTACCAGGAGACGATCCGGCGCATCCACGACGGCCAGATCGGCGAGATCGTGGCGGCTTTCGGCTATTGGAACGGCGGCGACATGCTCGGCTACTGGCCGTGGTACAAAAAGGAAGGCCGCTCCGGCATGGAGTGGCAGTGCCGCAGTTGGCCGTGGTTCACCTGGACCAGCGGCGACCACATCGTCGAACAGCACGTTCACAACCTCGACGTGATCAACTGGGCGCTGCAGGCCCATCCCGAGCAGTGCACGGGCATGGGCGGTCGGGCGGTGCGCGACCTCGGCAACATCTACGACCACTTCGCCGTCGAATTCGAGTACGCCAACGGCGTGCGGGTTTCCAGCCAGTGCCGTCAGATCAACGGCTCGACCAACCGCATCGCCGAGCGCGTCGTGGGCACCAGGGGCGTCGCCGACGTCGATCGCGGCGTGATCATGGGCGAGAAGCCCTTCAAATACGACGGGCCCGATCCCAACCACTACGAGCAGGAGATGGCCGACCTCGTCCAGAGCATCCGCGACGGCTCCCCGATCAACGAGGGCAAGCAGGTGGCCGAGAGCACGATGAACGCCATCATGGGACGGATGAGCGCCTACACGGGCCGGGCCTTGAAGTGGGATTGGGCGATGAACGCCTCGAAGCTGGATCTGAGTCCGCCGAAATACGAGTTCGGCGATCTTCCGATGAGACCCGTGGCCGTCCCCGGCAAAACGTCGCTGGTGTGATGATGGGCCGCAACACGTAACAGGACCGTGTCTGAAAAGGAAAGGGAGCTTTATGAAGCGGGTAGTGACAGCTTTTGTAGGTGCGTGCTTTATTGTTTCGCTGCTGATAACGCCGGCTTTGGCCGCCGATGCAGTCAAGCCGGTCGTTCCGGCCGAGAAAGTGATGCTCTGGAACGGCAAGGATTTTACCGGCTGGACGCGTTACCTTCGCGACGCGTCGAAAGACGCCGATGACACGTGGTCCGCCGAAAAGGGCGTGCTGCGCTGTACCGGCAGCCCCGCCGGTTACATGCGGACGGACAAGCCCTACGCCGATTATCATCTGCACGTCGAGTGGCGCTGGCCGGACAAGCCGGGCAACAACGGCGTCCTCGTGCACATGAGCGGCCAAGACACGGTCTGGCCCAAGAGCCTCGAATGCCAGTTGCATGCCGGCAATGCGGGCGATTTCTGGGTCATCGGCGGCATTGAGATCGCCGAGCACGCCAGGGGCGGCAGCCGGGTCCGCGGACGCCGCACCGTCAAGCTCAAAGACAGCAGCGAAAAGCCGCTGGGCCAGTGGAACGCCTACGACATCATCTGCAAGGACGACTGGATTGTCGTGATGGTCAACGGCGTGCTCCAGAACCTCGGCACGAAATGTTCCGACAAGAGCGGCAAGATCTGCCTCCAGAGCGAGGGCGCCAAGATTGAATATCGCAACATCTGGGTAGAGCCGCTGCAGTAGCGGCATCCGTCGCGCTCGACGCCGACGGGGTCGTTCCGACTCTGCGCCGGCGGTTGTGACGGCGATGAAGACAACCGGGGAGCGGGTGACGTCACCCGCTCCCGATTCGCTTATGGACGAGAAGGAAAAGGGGTAGAGAGATGCATCGTTTTGCAGGCATGTTCGTTGTCGCATTCATCCTTTCGGCCGGCAGCGGCGTCGTCGGCGCCGATGCGGTGGAAGACGAATTTGCGGGCGTGGCGTGGCAGTCGCTCTTCGACGGCCGCACGCTCGACGGGTGGGAGGTTCGCAGCGGGTTCGCCAAATACCGCGTCGAAGACGGCGCCATCGTGGGGGCCACCGTCGAGGGCAGCCCCAACACGTTTTTGTGTACGAAGAAACGTTACGGCGACTTCATTCTCGAATTCGAAGTGAAGGTCGATCCGGCGCTGAACTCAGGCGTGCAGATTCGCAGCAGCGCCTACGCGAAAGAGACGGTGACAACCGTCTGGCGCAACGGCAAGGAGCGCCGGCAAAAGCGCCCGGCCGGACGCGTCTATGGCTACCAGGTCGAGATCGCCAGCGGCACCCACTCCGGCGGCATTTACGACGAGGCCCGCCTGGCGAAGTGGTTGTACGATGCCGCTCAGAATCCCGAGGCGAGCAAGGCCTTCAAGGACAACCAGTGGAACCGGTTTCGCGTGCTCTGCTACGGCGACCTGATCAAGACCTGGGTCAACGGCGTGCCCTGCACGGATATGCGCGACCCGGTGGACCAGGTCGGTTTTATCGGTCTTCAGGTGCACGGCTACCGCGGCGACAAACCCGCCCAGGTCCGCTGGCGCAATCTCCGCATCAAGGGCCGCGGCCGGCACGCCTGGAAGGCCCTTGGAAACGGCGCGTCGTTGGCGGGCTGGGATACCATCCCGGGAGGCAGGTGGGAGATTCGCGACGGCGCCATCGTCGGCTCCAACGTCAGCAGCGATCCCCGCCACGGCCTGCTGATCAGCAAGAAACCCTATGGCGATTTCACGGTCGATCTGAAGTTCAAGGCCGTCAAGGGCAACAGCGGTTTGTATTTTCGCGCCGAACGGGTCGCCGGCAGCGTGGGCGTGCACGGGTTCCAGGCCGAGATCGACGCGAGCAAGGACGTGGGCGGGCTCTACGAGACCGGCGGGCGGGCCTGGGTCGTTCAGCCGAGCCCCGAGGATGTCGAAACGTGGTTCAAGCCGGGGCTGTGGAACCGGATGACGGTTTCCGCCCACGGACGCCGGATCGTCGTCCACGTCAACGGCAAGAAGTCGGCCGAGCTGATCGACGATCCGGGCCGTCTCGAAGGGTACCTCGGCATGCAGCTTCACGGCAGCCAGGACGTCGAGGTGCAGTTCAAGGATATTAAAATGCTGACGCCGCAGAGACGATAGCTCGTGCATCGGGCGAACCGGCGTCGTGATTGTGAGGTAAAGAACGTTTATGAAGGTAATGGTTGCAGCGAAATGCGGGTTCTGCCCGGGCGTGCGAAACGCCATCAGTATGGCTGAGGAAACGTTGGGCGAGGCCGATCCTGAGCAGCAGGTCTACAGCCTCGGGCCGATTATTCACAACGAAGACGTGGTCGAGCGACTGGCACAGTCCGGATTGCGGACCGTCGGTTCGGTCGATGAGATCGACTCGGGGACCGTACTGATTCGCTCCCACGGCGTCTCGCCGCGCGAGCTGGACCGCCTGGAGGAGAAAGGGCTGCACATCGTCAATGCCACCTGCGTGCTCGTGAAACGCGTGCAGCAGCTCGCCAAGCAACTTGAGGCCGAGGGCTACCAGGTGGTCATCATCGGGGAAGAGAACCACCCCGAGGTCCAGGGCGTGGTCGGTTGTGTGGACGACGTGGTGGTCGTCGCCGACGAACGCGATCTGGACCGGTTGCCGCAGGACGGCAAGCTCGGTATCGTTTGCCAGACCACCCAGAGCTCGGAGCATCTGGGGAGAATGCTCGGCGCCATCGGCGGACGCAGTTTTCGCGAGTTGAAGGTCATCAACACCCTGTGCCGGGAGGCCATCAAGCGGCAGGAATCCGCCGTCGAGCTGTGCAAGCGGGTGGATATCATGTTCGTTCTCGGCGGCCTGCACAGCGCCAATACCCGCCGGCTCGCCGATTTGTGCAAAAAACACAACCAGGCCACCTTTCACTTGCAAAATTGGGATGAACTTGACAAAAGTGTGCTTTCCGGCAAAAATATAGCTGGCGTAACTGCAGGTGCGTCTACGCCGAACTGGATCATCGACGAATTTGTCAAGTGCCTGGAGGCATTTGACGAAGAAGTCGAACAGCACCCGTAGTTACTGTGAATTGCTAATATCACCTGCTGCGTGGGCAGGAGCGTTCAGGACGCGTGAACGACTATAGAGATTTGTGAAGCGTCGTGATGACTTGTCGGTGTGTATGTGGGGCGCCGGCCGGTCGAATTGAAAAACTCCACAGGAGATGTAACGTTTATGGTTGATCGAAATATTGCCAACAAGTTGGGATTGTCGCAAGAGAAGCTGCAAGAGCAGGTCGACGAGCTGTTCGGCGAAGGCGAAGGCCAGTACCTGGAGCAGATCCTCCAGAAGAAAGTGGATTCGCGTTTGCCGGGTAGTATCCTCAGTGGAACCATCGTCTCGCAGATCGGCAACGACGTGATCGTCGAGGTGGGCCTGAAAAGCGAGGGAGTGGTCGACGCCAATGAGTTTCCCACCCCTGAGGACATGGCGCCGGGTACGGAGATCGAGGTTCTGCTGGAAGATACGGATTCCGAGAGCGGTCTGATCCTCTTGAGCAAGCGCAAGGCCGACATCATCCGCGGCTGGGAACACATTATCAATACGAAGAAGGAAGGCGACGTCGTCAGCGGCAGAGTCATCCGGCGGATCAAAGGCGGTCTGCTGGTGGACATCGGCGTTCCGGTCTTTCTCCCGGCCTCGCAGGTCGATATTCGCAAGCCCGGTGACATCAGCCGGTTCATCGGAAAAGAGGTCGAGTGCAAAGTCCTCAAGATCGACGTGGATAACCGCAACATCGTTGTTTCCCGCCGCAAGCTCATCGAGGAGGAACGCCGGGCCAGTAAGGAAAAGATTCTCACCGAGATCGAGGTCGGCCAGTTGCGTAAGGGCGTGGTCAAGAACATCGCCGATTTCGGTGTCTTCGTCGACCTGGGCGGCCTGGACGGCCTGCTGCATATTTCGGACCTGAGCTGGGGACGCATCTCGCATCCGTCGGAGGTGGTGAACCTCGATCAGGATATCGAAGTCGTCGTCATCGGCGTCGACAAAGAACACGAGAAGATCTCCCTGGGCCTCAAGCAGAAGACGCCGAGCCCGTGGGAGACGGTCGAAGAGAAATACCCCGTCAGCTCGAAGGTCCAGGGCAAGGTCGTCAACGTGATGAACTACGGCGTCTTCGTCCGCCTGGAAGACGGGATCGAAGGACTCGTGCACATCAGCGAGATGAGCTGGACCCGCCGGCTTTCCCACCCGAGCGAGATGGTGAATCTCGGCGACGAGATCGAGGTCGTGGTTCTCAGCGTCAACAAGGAGAAGCAGGAAATCTCGCTGGGCATGAAGCAGACCGAGCCGAATCCGTGGGAGGTGGCCGCCCGGAAGTACCCGGCCGGCACCATCGTCAACGCCGTCGTGCGAAGCATGACCAACTTCGGTGCGTTCCTCGAGATCGAGCCCGGTATCGATGGCATGATCCACATCTCCGACCTGAGCTGGACCCGCAAGTTTGGGCATCCCAGCGAAGCTCTGCAGAAGGGTCAGGAGGTCAGGTGTGTCGTGCTGGAGGTCAACGAGGAGAAGCAGCGGATTTCACTCGGCATGAAGCAGATGAGCGAAGATCCCTGGATTCGCGCCATTCCCGAGAAGTACATTCCTGGACACATCATCAAGGGTAAGATCGCCAAGCTCACGAATTTCGGCGCTTTTGTCGAGCTCGAGCAGGATCTCGAGGGCTTGCTGCATATTTCGGAGCTGGCGGACCACAAGATCGACAAGCCTCAGGATGTGGTCAAGCCGGGCGACGACGTGGAAGTGAAGATCCTCAAGGTCGATCCGGAAGCGCGGAAGATCGGCTTGAGTCTGCGTCGCGTTCAATGGGCGGCCGAGGAGCATGGCACGGCCGCACCGGCCAGGAAGACCGTGGCCAGACCCGCTCCCGTTGTTCCGGCCGGTCCTCCGAAGATCCACCTGGCCGGACCGGGAGGCCACAGTGGCGACACACTGGTGATCCCGACGCGAAAGCCGGTCGAGCCCGAGAAGCCCGCCGCCGAACCGGAAGCCCCGGCTGCCGAGACGGCGCCCGAGCCTGAGAAGGCTGCGGCCGAACCGGAAGCCCCGGCCGCCGAGACGGCGCCCGAGCCCGAGAAGGCTGCCGCTGCACCGGAAGCCCCGGCTGCCGAGACGGCGCCCGAGCCCGAGAAGGCTGCCGCTGAACCGGAAGCCCCGGTTGCTGAGACGGCGCCCGAGCCCGAGAAGGCTGCGGCCGAACCGGAAGCCCCGGCTGCTGAGACGGCGCCCGAGCCCGAGAAGGCTGCGGCCGAACCGGAAGCCCCGGCTTCCGAAGAAGCCCCGGCTTCGGCCGAGGAAACGGCGCCCGAGCCGGTCGCGGAGCAACAGACCGAGCCGCCGACCGAGGCGGAATCTGAGTCTCAGGAAAAGCCCGAATGGGCATAGTGAAGTAT
>Ga0272441_10004798_pt1 | contig 24037 bp, 21 predicted proteins | sample SSMProp6N_FD_193582 | JGI IMG/M metagenome (GOLD analysis project Ga0272441, IMG submission 193582) | Marine sediment archaeal communities from Little Sippewissett salt marsh, Falmouth, MA, United States - SSM-Prop-6N | ecosystem: Environmental > Aquatic > Marine > Wetlands > Sediment ...
CGCCCCTCCCGCCCCCAATCCCAACACCGCCCCACCCCCAAAGACAAAAACCCCTCCTCCACACATAGAAGTCGCCCACGGCGCGCCGACGGGACGCAATCTGTGTAATTCAGATACAGACGCACTTTGCTCCCCGTGTTCATTTCGTATACTCAATTTTGGGGATCCTTGCATGAATACCGGCTTCCTCATAGCGTTCCTCGAGAATCAGGCCAAATATTCTCAGGGCACACGTTCCAGCCTCCACTGACGTCTGGATACACAGCTTGGACGCGTCAGTATTTGGCAGGAGATATTGCACGCTTCCCCCACCTTTTTCCGAAGGTAGTTCGCTGGCTTGGGCCTGAGCATAGAAGTTGGGATGCGCGCCGTACTTGATGGTCCGTTGGTAAAGCATCTCGGCACGTTCACCCAATCCTCCATCACGCGTCACAAGATGATCTCTCACCTTGGCGTGCGTGAAAGTCGCACGACATGTCTTTTCGGCCATTTCACTCTCATCACGCTCCAGCCATATCCTCCATCTCTCAGGTATGTCAGCATCAATTATCGAATCGTCTTGGATGAACACCGCATACAAAGCGTTTTCTACACACAGCCGAATCGAAGGATACGCTTCGGGAACTTGCCCGGCCAGGGAGAGTTGAATGCTACTCAGGTACGCCGCATGACAACGACCTATGAGAATAGGAAGAAATAACTCCTTCGGCAGGTTGAAACTGAATCCGACTACGTCGCGAAAGCATGCATCAACCTCCTTCAGAGCTGCCATAACTGGGAGTCTGGCATAGTTCGCAAAGGAAGCCATACAATTGTGATGCGCATCTACAAGGAACTTTGAAAGGGGATCTTCGCCCCATCCCGGAGGAGTGTTCATGTGTCATCCCTTCTGCTAGAGTTTAGAGTCCTATGGGTTCAGCCTATCCGCCATTTCATAGCCATCTTGCGTGATGCCAAATACTTCCCTCTTGTAGCCTCTGTCAGCGATGAGGCCGAACTGCTCAAGCTGCTCAATCGCCGATTCCCATTTTGCTCGCTCCCGCGGTGAAAGACCGTCCTCCATGAAGTGCTTCCTGTTGGTCTGAACCGAAAGGCCGTCCGAGCTCGTAAATCGTAGAATGTGTCCGTGCGGGTCTCGACTCGCTTCCTTCAGCAGCGACTCCGCATCTTTCGAAAGCCGTGGCCCTTCTTCAGCTGCCGGGCCGTGCAGGGCTGTGGGCACCACGAGCGCCTCTATGTGGCCAATCTTGATCCCTGCAGCTTCTATCTCCTTTCGGAGAGACTCGCGCCAATCGACGCCACGATCCAAGGGCACAAAGAGAACACCCTGATAGTCCGACGGTATCTCCAAATTGCCCTTGTGGAGCGCGCACACCCGTTCACGCCCCAGTTTGCCGAGAAAGAACCCCAACTCCATGACAACATTCTGCCGAGCCCTTGGTTTCAAAGCTGATTCGTTACCGCTTCGCGCACCTACGTCATCTGGGGTCATAAGAACGACCGCGAAGCCCACATTGGCATGGTCCTCAAATTTCTCAATGATCGTGCGTCCCTTGTTTGCTTGCTCGTGAAGGATGATTGCTTCCAAACCCAACTCTCTAATGAAGGAAGCCACCTCATTCTTCACGCTCTCATCGTGACCGTGGACAATGAACACGTCGGATCCGCTCTGTCGTGCCGTGGTCCGCGGCTCGGGCCCAAGAGCCTTGTGACCTACGTTCGCTCGCTTCACTCGCTTCCATGCTTTGTGGGTCAGCTCCACCCAGTCTTCATAGGCGCTGCCGCTCTCCACCCATAAGGCATTCGCCGCTCCCCGGCTCATTGATGTGAGGTCGTTGGTTGGCTCCCAATCCCATTGTTGTAGACTTGTGAGTTCAACACCTGCCTTCTCCGCGTCAGGGTCAGTTGATAGCCAAGTCACGACAAGAATGCGCTTGGCATTGTTCAGGGAAATCAACGTTTGCTTTTCGTTGTTATCCAACAGGTCGCGACGCGCCTGCTGAAAACGGACCATTAGCGCGGGTGTCCTCCTCTCCTCCAGTTGTTCCTGCAAACTACTGACTTGCTGCCTCACAGCTAACACGCCCATTTTATCCTTCTTGAGCCCCTCCAAATCGGCCTCCATACGCTTCCAATACGCTTTTCCACTACAGTAGTCGTCCAGCCAGCCGCCAGCCTCGTAGTAATCGTTCGGATTGCTCCGCATATCTTCGGCGATGAGGTCAAACAACTCATGGTCTTCTCTCTTAGGTTTCCGGTCATCTGACATCGTTTGCTCACCTCTCGGCGCATTCGCATGCGAAGTGCAACATGCCAATCACGTATCACTATGGCTGTCTGTCCGTGTCCACCCACGATCAGCTTGCATTCTTCGGCTCATACGCATCGCATTTGAATTCGGCTTCGCCCTGCTGGTCGAGTCGGTTGAGATTGCAGAGCATTTCTTCGTTGGGGTCGCCGTCTTTGGCGCATGAGACGCAGAGGGCGGGCTTGGGGATCAGGTCCGGATTCAATTCAGTTCCGTCGTCGTCGAAAAAGTGCGGCTTGTCGTCGTTGATCTCAGCCATGGATCGTTCCTCATTTTCGCACGTTCGGTCTTGCGCTTCGGGCATACCATGCCTTGACGAAATCCGTTTCTGTGTCCGGCTCTCGCGGCTTGGCCGGAGCGTTTCGGCTGTCAGAGAAGCATCACGTCAAAGCATGTCCGCTGGGATAAATCTATGCCATAAACGGGAAATTTCAAGCAAAAAACCCGCCTCGGGACGTGATTTTCTTCGACGGGCCGGAAGGGCCGTGGCCCATAAGGCGTGGTTCGTGACTCGTGATCCGTGACACGGGAGATTGCCGCGTCGCTTCGCTCCTCGCAATGACAAAGTGGAATCCGTGTCAATCACGTGTAAATCCGCGTCTGACGACTCGGACGCGTGGGTTAAGAACCCACCCTACCACTACCTCGGTGCTCTCGGTGGCCTCTGTGGCAGGAAGACGGTTTTTTCGCGTCCTTCGCGCTTTTCGCGGTTTGGCATACGTCAAGCGAGGTCAATTATTTCCTCCGCGTCCTCCGGGTCCTCTGCGGTTTAAGATCCGTGGCCCGTGACTCGTGACCCGTGGGACACAGCGAGTAGATGGGTAGAAGGGTAAATGGATACATGAGTTAACTGCCCCTGCGAGGCCGAGGCCACGACCTCACCTGCTAACCCCGGCCGGCCGCAGCCCCTCATCTACCCATCCACTCATCTACTTCCCCGACCAGCGTTTTTTTTACTTGACGGCGGAGTTTTACCGGTGTATGATGTTTTGAGAACTAATGCGGACACGTCAGGATAACCAGCGAGGAACTTCCGAGCATGGTTGGCGAGATCCACATCCCATCGCACAACGCCCACGGCGGGCACGGCTCAGGTCGGTGTGGGCAATTCGTAGGCAATGCACCCGCCGGCGTGGGAGCCGATGCGCCAAACGAACCCAATGCCGGCAGGCGGGAGGCCCGCGATTGCGGATTGGAGATTCGGGGTTACGGATTTGACGGAGCAACCGTGCGAAACGAACCCAATCTGGGGCATTGCGGATTTTGGGTTGCCGATTGGGGATTCGCGGTGGTGGAGGCGCGGAATGACAAACGAACCCAATTCGGCCCGGGCGGCGCGCCAAACAAACCCAATTTGCCGCTGTTTTGGGCTACAAACGCGGGTGGCGTGCGAAAACGAAGCCAATTCGCCCGAGTCCTGACGACCCCGGGAAATGCGAAGCACGAAGCTCAAAATACGAAACAAACTCGAAATGCCAATGATCCAAACCGCAGGAAACGCAAAACAAACCCAATTTGGTCCGACCGGCGCGCCAAACAAACCCAATTTCGGCGGGAGGGCCGCTATTGGGGAATGAAGGTGTGGGACCGGGGATTCGAGGCGGCCGTGGCCGGGAGCGCCAAACCAAACCGATTCCGCCGGCCTGCTCGCCGAGGCTCGGCGGGCGATTGTGCGAAACAAAGCCAATTCGCCGCCGGTGCGTTGGCACGCAGGCGGCGGCTGCGCCAAACGAACCCAATCCGCCCGGTTCCTCCGGGTGCGACCAGATTGTGCGAAACGAACCCAATTGCGGCCTATGGCGACGATACCACAGAACCAGGGAGAACGCAGATACGTGTGTAAATCTCTATTGCGCAACGACTTACGCTTTTTGCTCTGTGTTCTCTGTGCCTCTGTGGTGCAGAGCGATACGACCACGATGTGCGAAACGAAGCCAATTTGCCGGCCGGGGCATATGCCCTACATATCCGGGACGACTTCGGGGTAGAGGTGGCCCATGGGGCTGATTTTGAAGACGTAGATGAGACCGGGGCGGAGCTTGTGGTAGATGACGTTTCCGTAGATGGCCTTGATGTCATGCTGGCGGAGCTGGTCGGGATCGTTGGCCAGATCCCAGATGTGGGACCAGAAGAGCCGGCGATGCTGGAGCGGCAATGTCTCGAACAGGTCGCTGTAGCGTTTGGGCTCGGCGCCCGGCTCCTCGATGGTGTGGGCGTCGCGCGGGGCCATGCTCTCGCCGTAGACGCGCCGCCAGAGGTAGAGGGCGCGCGATTTGCCGTCGATGACCATATTGTCCCCGAAGGTCACGACCAGGGCGTCGAAGTGGACGATATCGCCCTCGATGATGTATTCCTTCTGGAGGATTTTCTGGGTCTTGTCGTCGCGGGCGGTCTCGACGAAGCGGACCGTAGTCAGCAGCCGATCCCCCTCCTGTCGCTGGGAGATGACCTTGGCGTAGCCGATCTGGTCCTCGGTGGTCAGGGTGGTGATGGATTCCTTGAGCCGCTTGTTCTCGGTAAGCAGCTCGTGGATGGTCATCGTTCCCCGGTAAAACCCGCGAGCCAGGTAGGCGATGGTCACGAGGAACAGCCCGGCCAGGCCGTAGAACAACAATCGCGTTTTCTTGGGTCGATGCCGCATCAGTATCCGTATCAGCTTGCGCATGCCTACTACTACGAGCAGTTCCTGCTGTCTGTTTCATCGGCCCGGGCGGGCGATTCTCTGCATTTTTCAGACCCGATGCGGCGTCTCGGTCACGAGAAAAGCGGCGCCGAAGCCGAAAAATCCGCCCAGCACAACGGCTGCCCCACGGCAATTCGCGCCACGGCCCTGGGCGCGCTCGCCCGGCAGACCATTGCATTCGGCGGACATAAAGCCTATAGTTGAAAGCTCGCAAATGACGATATAGCGCCTTAAAAAGGGATGGTGCATGGATAAAGGGTCTCCCGTACAACTCAGATCGTTCGTCGGCCTGCTCGTGGGGCTGCTGATGCTCTCGGGCTGTTATGCTCCCGAGCCGCGTCCGCAAATCATGGGTGAGGATCAGACCACCGCCCAACTGCCGGCTCAGAAGCTGCCGCCGCGCTATCGGGTGGCCGGACGGTCGGTCCAGGGCCGGCCGATCCTGCTCCAAATCCTCGGTCGCGGATCGGATACCACGCTGATCATGGCCACCATTCACGGCAACGAGCCGGCCGGGACCCCACTCGTTGAGGAACTGGCCGATTACCTCCAGAACAACCCCGAATTGCTCGAAAACCGCCGGGTCGTGCTGATGCCCCTGGCCAACCCCGACGGTCTGGCGGCCGGAACGCGCGAAAACGTGCACGGAATCGACCTCAATCGCAACTTCCGCGCCAATAACCGCCTCAACAACGAAACCAACGGCCTCAAAGCCCTCTCCGAGCCCGAATCGCGCGCGATCGAAGCGGTCATCCTGCAATACCGTCCGGATCGCATCGTGAGCATCCATCAGCCGCTCAACTGCATCGACTATGACGGCCCCGCCCAGGCCCTGGCCGCCCGCATGGCACAGTACTGCGATCTCCGCGTCAAGAAGCTGGGGGCCCGGCCGGGCTCGCTCGGTTCCTTCACCGGCGAGGAGCTCAACATCCCGACGATCACAATCGAACTGCCCAGAAGCGCATCGGACCTGGACAACGCCCTGCTGTGGCAGCGCTACGGCAGAACGCTCATGGCGGCGGTGCAGTACCCGCAGTACGTCTCCAAATAAAGGCCGCAGGAGCCGGGAACCGGCACAACCGACGCTTCGGCAGCACCCGCAGCGCCCCGGGCAACCAACCCTGCCAGCAACGACTCCCGTCACGTCCAAGAGACGACGGCGACCGGCGCATGAAGACAGGACATCTGAAACAGCGCGTGAATTTCGCGCGCCGCGCCGATACAATGACGTGGTAGAAACATGGGCATTTTCAAACTGAGCAACCAGTTCAGCCCATCGGGCGACCAGCCGCAGGCCATCGAGCGGCTCGCCCAGGCTCTGCGCGGCGACAAGAAGTTCCAGACCCTGATGGGCGTGACCGGCAGTGGCAAGACCTTCACCATGGCCAACGTCATCGCCGAGTTCGACCGGCCCGTGCTGGTCATCTCGCACAACAAGACGCTGGCCGCCCAGCTCTACGAGGAGTTCAAGGAGCTGTTTCCCGAGAACGCCGTGGAGTACTTCGTCAGCTACTACGACTACTACCAGCCCGAAGCCTACATTCCGCAGCGCGACATCTACATCGAGAAGGACGCCTCGCGCAACGCCGACCTCGACCGCCTGCGCCTCTCGACCACCACGAGCCTCTCGAGCCGGCGCGACTGCATCGTCGTGGCCTCAGTCTCGTGCATCTTCAGCCTCGGCTCGCCCGAGGACTACAAATCCAGCATGGTCGCGATCCGCACCGGCGACGTCACCGACCGCAACGCCCTGCTGGGCCGCCTGGCCGACATCCAGTACGCCCGCAACGACATCGACTTCCAGCGCGGCACCTTCCGCGTGCGGGGCGACGTTGTGGAGATCTTTCCCTCCTATGAGTCGTTCGCCGTCCGCATCGAGTTCTTCGGCGACCAGATCGAGCAGATCCGCTACATCAATCCAATCTCGGCCGAAATCCTGGCCGAGGAGAGCCAGGTCTTCATCTACCCCGCTCAGCACTACGTGATGCCGAGCGAGAAGATCGGCTCGGCGGTCGAGAGCATCAAGGCCGAGTTGCAGCAGCGTCTGGCCGAGCTGCGCGGACAGGCCAAGCTGCTGGAGGCCCAGCGGCTGCAGGCCCGCACGATGTACGACCTGGAGATGATCCAGGAAGTCGGCTATTGCAGCGGGATCGAGAACTACGCCCGCCACCTGGCCGGTCTGCCCTCGGGAGCGCTGCCCTATACGCTGATCGATTACTTCCCCGACGACTACCTGCTGTTCATCGACGAGTCGCACGTCACGCTGCCGCAGATCAAGGCGATGTGGGCCGGGGACCGCAGCCGCAAGGAAGTGCTCGTCGAGCACGGGTTCCGGCTGCCCAGCGCGCTGGACAACCGCCCGCTGCGTTTCGAGGAATTCGCCCGGAAATGGCCGCAGGTCGTCTTCGTCTCGGCCACGCCCGGACACTTCGAAATGGACAAATGCGACCACGAGGTCGTCGAGCAGGTCATCCGACCGACCGGGCTGCTGGACCCCGAGATCTTCGTCTTTCCCGCCGGCAACCAGGTCCAGCACCTGCTCGAGCAAATCGGTAAGCGCGTCGCCGCCAACGAGCGCGTGCTGGTGACGACCCTGACCAAACGCATGGCCGAGAACCTGGCCGGCTACATCACCAAACGCGGCTACCGCTGTCGCTACCTCCACAGCGAGATCGACACGCTCGAACGCATCGAGATCCTGCGCGAGCTGCGCCACGGCGAGTTCGACGTTCTCGTCGGCGTCAACCTCCTCCGCGAGGGGCTCGACCTGCCCGAAGTCTCCTGCGTGGCCATCCTCGACGCCGACAAGGAAGGCTTCCTCCGCAGCCAGACCTCGCTGATCCAGACCATCGGACGGACCGCGCGCAACGTCAACGCAACCGTCTTCCTCTACGCCGACCGGGTCACCGACTCCATGCAAAAAGCCATTGACGAAACCGAGCGGCGTCGTATAATTCAACTGGCATATAACCAAGAGCACAACATCACGCCCGAAACGATCCGGAAAGAGATTCGCAAGAGCCTCACCGAGCAGATCAAGGCCCGGCGCGTCGCTCGCGAGGCCATCCGGCTCGGCGATTCGGAGTATGACAAGCTCGAGCTGGCCGGCCGGATCGAGCGAGAGATGCTCGAAGCCGCCGAGGCACTCGACTTCGAGCGGGCCGCTTTCCTGCGCGACCAGTTGCGCCAGCTCAAAGAGCTGCCCGAGCTCGTCCTGGCCGACTCGCACCGCAAGAAAAGCGACTTCCTGAGCAGCAAGAAGGCCAAACGGCGAGGGAAGTAATGGACACCCAGGGCCCGGTCGCACATACCGGCTCGGCCCACCGAAAGGATACGACAGATGAAAGAATTGGATATCGAGCAGGTACAACCGTTGATCCAGATGGCCATCGACGAAGACCTCGGTCAGGGCGACGTGACCACCGACCTGTTGTTCAAGGACGACACGCCGGCCGGCGCCACGATCGTCTCGCGCGAGGAGATCGTCGTCTGCGGGCTGCCCGTGGTTGAAGTTATTCTGCGGCAATACGACGAAAAACTCAAGCTCACAACCCTCATCAGCGACGGCAAAGCCGCCCACGTCGGCAGCAGGCTGGCCACCATCGAAGGTCCGCTGCGCTCGATGCTCAGCGCCGAGCGCGTCATGCTCAACTTCCTCCAGCGACTCAGCGGCATCGCCACCACGACCAACAAGTACGTCCGGGCCATCCGGGGCACCCGGGCCAAGATCTACGATACGCGCAAGACGCTGCCCGGCTGGCGGCTGCTGGAGAAATACGCCGTCCGCTCCGGCGGCGGACACAACCACCGCCTCGGCCTCTACGACGGAGTCCTGATCAAGGACAACCACGTCGCCCATCTCGGCAAGAACTTCCCGACAAAATTGCGACGCGTCATCAGCGAAGCCCGGAAGCTCAAGGGCGCCAAGTTCGTCGCGGTCGAAGTGGACCACGTCGATCACCAGTTGAACCACGTTTTGAAGATCCCGGGCATCGACATCGTCCTGCTGGACAACATGGGCCAGTGGCAGCTCAAGCACGCCGTCGAGATGCGCGACGAGATGTGTGGCAAGGACGGCAAGCCGCTGCTGGAAGCCTCGGGCAACATCACGCTGGACAACGTTTCGGCCACGGCCCAGTGCGGCGTCGATCGCATCGCCATCGGCGCGATCACGCACTCGGCCACCGCCGTCGATATAGGATTGGACCGATAGAGACCCATGTCCACTGAAGACCGGCTCGACCCGGACGCAATCCAGGCCAATTTGCGCACCCGGCGGATCGGCAGGAAGGTGCTCGTCTACGACCGCACCGCCAGCACCAACGACGTCGCCGCCGAGTACGCCCGGAAGCGCGACCATGATGGGCTCGTCGTCTTCGCGGAAGAGCAAACCGCCGGCCGCGGACGCAACGGCGCCTGGCACAGCCGTCACGGCGAGAGCCTGCTCTTTTCCGTCGTTCTGATCGACTGCCACGTCAAGAGCGAGCTGATCCCGCTGACGGCCGCGGTGGCGATTGCCGAGGCGATCGGACAGGTCGGCGGCCATCAGGCCCGGATCAAGTGGCCCAACGACGTCCTGCTCGACGCCCGCAAGGTCGGCGGCATCCTCGTCGAGTCCAGGCGAGCCGGCAAACACACCGCCCACGTCATCGGGATCGGCATCAACTGCCATCAGGGCGCCGAGGCCTTCGAGCCCGAGCTGCGCGAAACGGCCACCAGCCTCGACCTAACCGGACGCGCCCGCTGCCATCGCATCCCGCTGGCCCGCCGTGTGCTGACTTCCCTGGACCATTGGCTGGACATCGCCGAACGCGACAGCCGGCGCGTCACCGACGCCTGGAGCCGCCTGGGCACGCAGTTGCACCACCGCGTCACTCTTTCCTACAACGGCAAACGCTTCACCGGCCACTGCATCGGCGTGGACCCCGAAAAGGGACTGATCCTCCAGCTCGACCGCGGCGGCGTCCGAATCTTCCACGCCGCCCACACCCACATCGTCAAGACCAGCCAACCGTAACGAACACGCACGTATCTGAACTACTAACTCGCAACAACTGGAAATTCTTTCCAGATAATTCTATCGAAGGTCGATAAGCCGTTGCGAACAATGAAGCTATGCCTCTCGCAAAGACGCAAAGATCGCCAAGTTGTAAGCGCGCTTCTCTTAGCGCTCTTGGCGTTCTTCGCGAGAGTCCTTTCGGTTACGGCCAAAGGCCGCGTTAGGCCGATTCAGGGCGTTACGGCTCCGCTGCGACAGTCGTCCTCTTCACAGACACACCTGCTCGGAGGTGGGAGGCAGCGCATGCAACGTCTTTCTCGGCATTGCACAGACAGGACCGGTTCGATTCCGCCAGTTCCTCGCGACGTCCCGTGTTCGGTCAGCGCAGTTCCTGAAGCGTGACTTCGAGCTCGGCGCGGCCGTCGGGGCGGCGGACGCCGAGCTTGACAACGTCGCCGACGTCATAGGAATCGAGAATCCGAAAAAGGTCCTTCAATTCGTTGACGGGCTTGTCGTCGATGGCGACGATGATATCTCCCAAGACGAGGCGCCTGCGAGAATCGTATCGCATGGGTCGCACGCCCGCCTTTTCGGCAGCACTACCGGGGCTGACTTGCAGGACCACCACCCCTTCGGTGCCGAGCCGCCGGACCATGTAGTCTTCGCCGGGCCGGATGCCCAGGCCGGCCTTGCTCACCTTGCCACTGCGGATGAGCTGTGGGACCATCCGGTTAACGACATCCACCGGCACGGCGAAACCGATGCCGGCATACGCGCCCGACGGGCTGACGATCATCGTATTGATCCCGATCAAACGTCCGGCGCTGTCCAGCAGCGGACCGCCCGAGTTGCCCGGGTTGATGGCGGCGTCGGTCTGGATCACCCCCTCGATGGGGCGACGCGTCACCGATTCGATCTCCCGGCCCAATCCGCTGATCACGCCGGTCGTCAAGGTCTGGTCGAAGCCAAAGGGGTTGCCGATGGCAAAGACCTTCTGTCCCACCTGAAGGTCGCCGGAGGTGCCGACTTCGATGGCCCGGAGCACGTTGACCGGCGCGTCGATCTTCAGAACCGCCAGGTCCTTGTCGGGCTCGACCCCAACCGGCTGCGCATCCCAGGTGCTCTGGTCCGCCAGGGTCACCGCCACCGCCTCGGCGTTCTGGACGACGTGGAAATTGGTCACGACGTACCCCTGGTCGTCCCAGAGAAAGCCCGAGCCGGTGCCTTGCGGGATCGCGGTGGCGTTGAAGCTGAACGGGCTCCGCTGCACCGCTAAGTTCGTGATGTAGACCACCGAGGGCGAGACGCGCTCGAACAATTCGATCGTGCTCCGCTCGTCCTGGGCCAGGTCGCCGCGCGGCGCGATCGGGCGCGGACCGGCGTCCTTGTCGTGCAGACTGCGGAACCAAGGCTTCATCTGAAAAACGATCAGCACAAAGACCAGCACCACCAGCAACATGACCAGGCGATGGCTGGGATCGGGCCCGCGCGAGACATTCGTGCGATTTGGTTCTCGTTCCATGGCGTCCTGCTCCGACGATTCCGTTTTGCGAAAGACACGGGCGGCCTCAGCACACGACGACCGCCTCGGAACCACAATGATAGACCGCCGGCGCCGACTTGTCAAAACGCGATTCTTCTACCACCGATCCGTCTCGCCGGTGAAAAAACGGGCGGCAGCACCGGCGTGGGGCACACGCTGCCGCCCTGGGTGCAAATCACACGTGGAGGGTCAATTGGTGGGTCTTTGGGGGTTACCCGTCTTCACATCCAGCGTTGCCAGCATCTGGAGTGGCCGATCGTCATCTTTGTCGTAGCCCAACCAGGCGAGCGCGACTTTGCCCTCCCGGTCGATGAGGTAGTTGACCGGGGCAGCGCGAGCCATGTAGGTCATGAAGCCGGTCTTGATGGCCTCGTCCGAAGAATCGAGAACGTTCGGAAACGTGATCGCGTTCTGGCGCAGAAACTCCAGGCCGCTTTGCCTGTCATCGGCGAAGTTGAAGCCGAGAACAACCAGGCCTTCGTCTCGATACTTCCGGTACAGTTCCTCGAGGTACGGTATTCCCTCACGGCATGGCGGGCACTGCACGCGCCAGAACGTCAACCATACAACCTTGCCCCGGTAGGCCGAGAGCCTGACCTTGCCCCCGTCCGCCGCTTGCAGCTCGAAATCCGGCGCTGGTTGTCCCGGCTTCAGGAGCCTGTCCGCGAGCTGCGGCGGCTGCCACTGCCGCCATCCTTCCGGCGGCTTCCAGACGAACTTCTCCAACGGCATCGGCGCATTGAGCGTCACGTTCGACCACTCCTCCCGATCCTCCACGACCTGACCGGATCGCAGCACCCTCGTAAGGCGGCGCGGCAGGTGATCGCGTTTCGATATCCAGAAGAAGTGGCTCCGGCCGTGATCCAGATAGCTGATCTCGATCACGCGACAAGCCTCATCGCCCACCTTCTCAAGGCCCACGTCCCGGATGTAGTCCGTGTACGGTTCTAGGGTGTCTTTCACTCCCTGGAACACTGACGGATCGAGAACCGGAAACCAATTGCTCTTCTTCAAGACCACGGCATATCGGATAGAGTATTTTCCGGGCGAAGCCGACTCCTTCATGTAAACGTTGAATCGAGTTGCCTCCCAGGCGTCGTGATCCTCCCCACTGAATCGCGGTCGCCCGTTCGGCCAGTAGCTCCACGCCTGTTGACCATCGCCGACGAGAACACCGCGTCGATTACCGTCACCCAACCGCGCATCAACATGGAAGTAATTCGGCTTTTTCATACGCACCCTGTACGAGCCGTGACCCAAAGGGCCATCGTCGGACCCGTTGCGAAAAGCACTCTCATACGACAAGGTCTCGGCGCTCTTGATTGTCTCGATCATTTTTTCGTACAAGGCCCGCGCCGCCGGCTCGTCCCGAAAGGTCGCTTCCGCCGGTGGCTGCCCCGCAGCACAGAGGCACCTGCCGGCTGGACATGCCACCAGCGACACCCCAAGAAGAAATCCGAACCACGTTATCGTCCTATTACGCTTCATCGCAATTCCCTTTCACAGATTAACGGCCAACCGACGGAAATTGTCGCCTGTGCAGGAGGAAGAGGCCGATTCCCCCGTAGATCAACGTCAACAGGAAGCTGTGTGCGATGACGCCAACAGTACTGAGCGCGCCGTCTTCTCCGGTAACGAACTGGCTGAGCAGCACGAACGGGGGGCAGGTGTACTTGAGGACATCCAGAATCGTCTTCGCCCAGGCGTGGTGGAATTTAAGTATGGGAAGCCGCAACAAATCCACGACCAGAAAGACAAAAACCAGCGAGATAAACAGGAACAGGGAATTGTATCCCCGCACTACCAGCACCGAGACCGAAGTGGACAGCGCGGCCCAGACGTTGAACAGGAGCCAGGCCGCCAGTAGCCACGCCCCGAGGTTTTCGACGCCCCTGCCGTCGATCAGACCGGGCAGTACGAGCAAAAGAACAAACACAAGGACAAGGTGCACGGCCCCCTGGAGCGATAGTCCGACCAGGCGGTACACGTACAGCTCGCCCAACCAGATGGGCTTCGCCATCAAGACGCGAATGCGCCCGGAGGCAACGTCGTCACCGATGATGCCGGCACTGAGCAAAAGAGGAAGAAAGCAGCCGCTGCACGTCCACACCAACTGGCCGAACCTGTCGCCTTCCGGGCGAAACAGCACGTACACCAAGCCATAGAAAACCGGCCAGCTTAGGTGCACCATCCAGATGTAGAGCTTGCGACAAAACGTCTCTTTCAGCAATTCGTACGCGCGCATGGATCATGCTCCTTCGTTGCACAGCCGGACAAAGGCATCCTCGATCGTCTCCCGCTCGAGCCGCACGCTCGTGACCCGCATTCCGCTTCGCACGAGCGTGCCTACGGTCTCCGCCACATCCTCCGAATCCTCCACGGCAATCACCAATTCCGATTCGCCTGCATCCAGCACCCGCGCAGAGGGCAAGACGCGCCCGGCACTGCCCGCGCCGTCGGGAATAAAGCCCACATGCAGGCGACCGTCCCGGCGCGGGGCAGTACCGTCGGCAAACGAGACGATCCGACCTCGGTGCATGAAGAGATACGTGGAGGTCAGCTTCTCCAGTTCGCCCAGGCGATGCGAACTGACCACGATGGCCGTCCCGGCGTGGCGCAGGCGAATGAGCAACTCGCGCAGTTGGATGATACCCATCGGATCGAGCCCGTTGCTGGGCTCGTCGAGAAGCAACACGTGCGGGTCGTTCATGATTGCAATCGCCAGCGCCAGCCGCTGTTTCATGCCCTGTGAGAACTCCGCGCACGCCCGGTCGGCAAAATCCTGCATCTGGAGTTGCTCGATGGATTGGTCCACCTGACAAGCAACCGCTTCGACCGACAGGCCTAACAAGGCGGCATGGTAGCGTAAGACGGCCCGCGCCGAATAGCGTCCGACGAACGCCGGATGCTCGGGCATATAGCCCAGACTGCGCCGCGCCGCCCGGGACCGAGGGGGATGACCACACAAAGCGACACGGCCGCGGGTCGGCCGGATGAAACCTCCCATCAAGCTCAACAGCGTGGACTTGCCCGCCCCGTTCGGGCCGATCAGGCCGACGATCTGGCCCCGGCGCACCGACAGTGAAACCTCTTGCAGGGCACAAACGAACTTCGCGCGGGAAACGAACGGATTCGTGTAGACCTTGACCAATCCTTCGCATTTCACTGCCGCCGGTTGCGTGTCGATGTCACGTACGGTCGTCGTGTCTGTTTGCAGGCGCACAATCTCCGCTCCTTTTCCAGGGTACGTTACAGCCTCGTTGGCAATGTGGTCCAGCCGCCCCGCCGGGCTCAGCGCGGGGGACAAACACAATCCGCGTTACTCCGGGCTCGGGAAGCGCCAGGGCAAGTCGAACTCCGCGTCGCCCTTGGGCGGCTTCGGGGTGCCGCCGTTGTCCTTCTGATCCGTGCCGACGCTGTAGAGAACGAAGCCGTCCGGCGTCTTCTTGTAGAGCAGTTGCGATTGCTCCACAAACGGATCGGCGAGCCCCTCCAGGCCGAGCGCATCCAGCGTATCAGGCAGCGCACCGTGGGCCTCTCTGTAGCGCAGCAGGGCCAGTCCCGCCCGCGTGACGCGCATGTGTGCGGCCGTCCGCAGGTAAATCTCTTTTATTCTCAGCGTCGCGGGCGCAAAAAGACCCGTCAGCCTGTGACGCTTCTGCACTTTGAAGAGTTCCGTTTCCTTTGCAATCACTTCTTCCGGAACGTACGGCCCCTCGAACTGCTGGGCGGCTTCGAGCATCACGCGCAGGTACGCCGCGTGGTCTGCGAGAAACGTCGGCTTGAACGTCATACGCCAGAAGCTGACCCGATGAAAAATCTCGGGGATGTAGGAGGAAGACCACTGCTGCGTCACCCGGTACAGCTCCTCGCGAGACAGGCCGAACACCCACTCGCCATAGAGCAGCCGTTCACCGTCCACTGCGCCGGCAAGCGGTGAGATGTCGTCATACGTAACGAGTAGTTTCTCGATGCGGTCGTGACAAGAGATGTCCGGCAAAGCCGTTTCGCTCAGTTTCCGGGCGGCCGTGCACGCGTTGCCGATCATGGCGGTACGCACCAATTGCGGAACGAGATCCGGCTCCTGTCGCGGCGCATCCGCTAATCGAAGCTGGGTTTCAAGGAGCGCCCAGGCTTCCCCCATGTTGCCGATTTCGGCCTCAAGCAGCGCCTTGTCTCGGAGAATACGGGAAAGCCCTTTGAGATCCAACAGGTTGGGCATGAGCATCTCCAGGCCAGCCTCGTACTCCCGATCGAACCGGCACGCCGGGCGTAGCGTTCCCTGCTTGACCATCGACACCGCCTGCTCAACCACATCCAGCCCGAGCAGCCGGCGCGTCTCGGCCGGTTCGTTCGGATCGGGCGTGTCCCTCTTGGATTTTTTCCAGTTGCCCAAACGACCCAGCAGGTTCCCCTCACCGAACGGCTGGGCCTTGAGCAACAGGTACGCGCTCTCGTAGAGCAGCGCCGCATTTTCCGTCTCGGGCACCGCCGGCGGAATAACGTCCTCGTTACGCATGGGCCGCCCGGCCTCTTCCAGAGCCGCATACGCGCGGCGGAGCTTCGCCGCCGAAAGGCTCACTGCGATGGCGTAGAGCACGCCCAGCACGACCAGGGCAATGCCAAAACCGGTCACGATTTTCACAGTTCTCTTGCGCATGTGACATTCACCTTTATCAATGTAAGTCAGGAGTACGCCTCGGAAGCCGACGGCACGGGCAACAAACGGCTTCGACCGTTCGGTGCGCGAGGCGGATTCGTGACGCCGTTCTCCTGCGCCTCATCGAGCACCTGCCTCATCTGCTGGCGGTACTGCTCCAAACGCTCCGCGGCAGCCTCGTACGCCCTGAAATTGGCAGCGAGAAGACGCCGCGTCACCGACCCGTACACCTCTTCAGGCACGGCTTCCAGTTCCGCCACTTCCCGATGTGCCACGCGGGCAGCCTCCGTCTGTCCGCGCACGACGGACACGTCGGCAGCAAGATTGGCCAGCGATACGATCAGTGCGGCCGCCACCGCCGAGACCGCCACACGCCGGAGAGGCACCCGCCACGGGACATCCGCCGCGCCCTGGCGCCACGCCTCCCGGGCCGCCCCGGTCACCCGGTCCTTAAGCTGACCCGAAGGCTCGCTCAGGCGCGCCGCCTGCAACAAACGTTCGACCTTGTCGTTCTCATCACGTGCATGGCTCATGATTTCACATCTTTCAACCAAATCCGCAGTTTCTCCATCGCGTAGCGGTATCGACTGGCTACTGTGTTTTGCGAGACGTCGAGGAGGCGGGCGATTTCCTGAAACGTCTTTTCCCGGTATATTTTCAACACCACCACCTCCCGCTGCTGCTGCGGCAGCCGGGCCAGGACCGTCTCCAACTGCTCGGCCAGTTCCACGTGCGCGCTGCCACCGTCGGCCACCGACAACCACGAATCACCTGCCGGCTCGACAGCCCGCTTTCGCTGCCGCCGCCTGGCGAACCGCGAGGCCTCGTTGCGAGCGATCTGGTAAACGTACGCGTCCAACCGCCGCGCCCCGGCCAGGTGCCGGCGCTTGCGAACGATCTTGACAAAGACCATCTGAAGGACATCTTCGGCATCCTGCCGGCAGCGCAGCATGGCCTGCAGAAACGCAAACAGATCGCCGGCGTACCGGTCCCAGATCAACTCGACCGCGGCCGGGTCGTCCCGGGCCAGGGCCGCTCGTATCGGATCGTCGGCCGGATGCTTCTTCAAGGTGCCTTCCTTCGGTTTCTGCCTTCGTTCACCAATAGAGACAGGGGTATGACCGCCCTTTTGTCTACGAACGGCGAGTTTTTGTCAATCCTGCGCCCGCCGGGAAGACCGTGTGCGCAATAGAAGCGAAGCCCGGCCGCATGAGCCGTGGGCTCCTCGGGAGATGCATTGTCAGAGCCGGCTCTCGTCAGTGGCTGTGGAGGTCTTTCAACAGTGACGGATAGGCCGAGCCGTGGGGCTTGTGGCAGTGGCTGCAGCCCTGTTCTGCCTGCGCGAGGGCGGAGTCCAGAAACTTCATTTTATCGAATCCGGATCCCGTCGATTCGTTGGGAAAAGACACATGGGCGGGCGGCTCGCCGTCGTGGCAGGTCAGACAGAACCCCGCGCGCGTGCCCGTCCAGGGTTTGGCGCCGCCGGAATCGGGATCGATCAGGTGAACGACCCCGTCACCGTGGTCGCTGTGGTCATGGCACAGCAGACAATCCTTGTCCTCGATCGTGCCGGCGAGGTGTCGGGACGCCAGGTCGAACTCTCCGCCGGGGCCCAGGATTTGCCTGCGGCCGTACTGGCCTTCACGCCGATGGCACTGAACGCACGCCTCGTCCTTCGTGTCGAAGTCGGCGGTGCCCATCTCCCCCACATGGCACCGGGCGCAGTCCCGCTCGTGCACGTGATGATAATTCGAGCCCCCGTGACAATCGATGCAGCCCAACTGCTCGGGCAACGTCACGTTCAGCGTGCAGGCCCCCGACACGACTTTCCCGGTCCAGGCGGGTTTCTCCAGGGCCGGCTCGATTTGAGCCAGCGTCGCATCAGTCACCTCATGGCTGTACACGGCTCGAAACTGACCGGCTACCGACCCGGCCTGGTCTGAAACGGCAGCGACCTTGCATTCGATCTCGGTCTCAAAGACCTCACCGGGCCCGATTTCCCGGACGCCGCTGTTCCCCTGCCCGCGCCGCCGGCGCGACCAGCGCTGTCGGCCGGACATCTCCAGCTTGAGAACCTCCCCCTCGTCGTTGCGGACGAGCAAACGGTTGACCACCTCGTCCGGTTTGTAATAAACGGCAACGGCTCTCTCGGCAGCGTTCTCGAACTTCAACTGCACCGCCATGCTGTCACCGACGGTCACCTTCGACGGATCGAGACGGAGCCCGCACCGCAAGCCGTCGACCGGCGAACCCCACTGCGCCGCCGGCGCCGGAGGCATGTGTCCCTTGTTGGCGACGAGCTTCTTCAGCGTCCTCTCGATGGGAGGAATCCGAAAATCAAACGGCCCCCGACCGGCATAATAGGCTACCCTGCCGTCGATGTCGGTGATGGTCACGCGGACCGGTGCGGCCTTGTAGTCGCTGTTGACCTTGCCGTCCATGCTGTCGATGACCATGGGCGCCGAAAACTTGTACCGGCTCACGCATTCCGTCGCCAGAATCACACGCTCGTTGATGTCCTGGGGCCGGCCCACGATTCCCGTCCGGTTGTCCTGCCCCAGCATGTTCGGATGGGCCTCGCGGATGTAAACGATGAGGAACTGAATATGGTTGCCGTACGACGCGTACAGCCTTTCGATCTCCGCGGCGCGGGACGTGAACGGGGGTCACGTATAGCTGGACATGATCAGACAGACGGGTCTCTTGCCGCGGAAGGACGACAGGCGGATCGTGTCCGTTTCGCTGATGATCCCGATGGGCTTTCCCTTCCGATCCTTCGTGATCGTCAGACGGGGCAGCTCAAAATCCGGCGAGAACTCACCGACCCGGACCAGGGAACCATCGTCTTCGTTCGCGCGACCGACACAGTTCTGCGCCGTGGCAAACCACGCCGCCGACATCGCGAGGACCAGAGCCACCGATCCGAAAACAGCCCGTCCTTGAGTGCCGTTCTTGCGAAACCGCTCCAATATCGACTCCTCGCGACAAACGCCGTCAATGTGTTCCTGCCCGCTGAAATCTGAACGACCGAGCACGCGTTATGCTACGGAAGATGCTCGCGGATCACAACAGAAAACCGGCGCCGACTGGCATTTCCTGTCTGTGCAATCTATCGAGCATCCTTGTTTTGGACCCTGGACCGCTACGGGTGGCAGCGTCAAGTACGAAGGACTTGGCGATGGCGCAGCGCCGGGGCTCGTATTGCACCACACGCAGCAGACAACTCCCCCATCGCCAAGCTGCCGCTTGACGCTGCCACCCGCATGCCAGAATCTTCTCACGCAAACGGCATGGCCCGGTCACCACCTGCCGGCAAGATTGCCGAAGCGCATCTTCCCCCTCATAGCTGGAGGGTAATCACAGACCTGTAGGCTGGGTCCTTGACCCACGCGTTTGTGCACGCGATACCGTTCCACGTGGGTTGAGAACCCACCCTACCCCTGCCACCCGCTTTGCCCTCAAAGCTGGAGGGCAATCACAACCGTCGACAGCGCCGGCACCGTGCATCGCACGGCGCCGTTTTCGATACGCAGGCCCCCTGCTTCGGGGCGGACGGTATGGGGTCGGGCAAGGGTATTGCGCGCTTCCAACGATCCGGGTGCCACGATCTTCATCGTCGCGCCGGACGGAATCGCTTCGCCGGCCAGTTTCAGTGACACCTCGGCCGCTTCCGGTTTGGGATTGACACACTTGAGATACACGGTCCGGCCGTCCTGCGATTTCGTCGCGACGCTGTTGAGGCCCTCGCTCTCGCCTTCGAGTTCGACACGGTACGGCGCGTAATGCTCGCGCCACAGCTTCATGACGACGTAATTCGGCGCCGGGAACCAGGACGACGCGTCGAAGTTGATGAAGGCGTTGTCCCAGGCCGTGGCTGAGACGTGGCGCAGAAACAGCGCCGGGCCGCCGATCTCGAAGACGTCGCCGCAGCGCTCGAAGGCGTTGAGCAGCCCGCCGGCGTAGAGCCCGGTCCGCCAGTCGGTGCTCTGGGCGTTCCATTCGGAGCAGTAAATTTTCAGCTTCGGATTCTTCGAACCGGCGATGATCTCGCCTGTCTGGCGGATGAAACGCTCGTAGTTGTAGGGCCCTTCCGCGAACCGGTCGGGGCTCTCGTAGTGATGGATGCTGAGGTAGTCGATCAGCTCGGCGCAACCCTCGATGACGCGCCGGTTCCAGTCCAGATTGAATCCGCCGCTGCCGCAGGCCGCCAGCTTGACTGACGGATCGGCCTGCCGCATGGCCGGGGCGAAGTTCTTGACCGCCGCGATGTAATTATCCACACCCATGCCCCACGTCTCGTTGTCGATCTCCCAGTACTTGACGTTGTAGGGCTCCGGATGGCCGTTGGCGGCGCGGACCTGGCCCCACTTCGAGTCGGCCGGACCGTTGCAATACTCGATCCAGTCCAGCACGTCCTGGAGAAAATCGTGCGTCTCGGCGTCCGCGTTCCAACCCTTGGTGCCGATGTTGACCACGATCAGCGGCTCGGCGCCGACCTTGCGGCACATCGCAATGAACTCATCGGTCCCGAGGCTGTTGATATCGAGGTCGTCCCACAGCTCGCGCGGTGTCACGCGACGTTTGTGCTGCGGGCCAATGCCGTCTTTCCAGCGATACGGCGACGCGAAGCACCCGCCCGGCCAGCGGATGATCGGCGGCTTGAGCCCGCCGATCGCGCGCAGCAAATCGGGCCGAAAGCCCCCGGCCTCCCGCCACATCCGCGGCATCAGGCTGACCTGGTCGAGGGCCACCTGCGCCCCGCGCGGCGCGGCGATCTGAAGCGTGGCGTTGGCGTCCGAGACCTGTGGGCGAAGCTGAAACTTCAACTCACGCCAGTTGTCGCTCGGCACCGCGAGCTTACGCCGCGCGATGGTCTTGTCGCCCGCGATCAGCCGCACCTTCAGCCCGCCCTGAGCCGACCCGCGTGCCCAGAGAGAACCGACGTACGTCCGGCCGGCGCGGACGCTGAACCGGCTCTGCTGCAGGCCCGTCTCGCCTTCGCTCGCGTCAAGCGCGATGCAGGCGTCGCTGTTGAGCGGATCGTCGGACTCGATGCGTGCGGCCCCCGGGCCAAACAGGCTCCAGTGCCGCGCCCCGAAGGTCTGTTCCAGCGATGAAGGCAGGCCCTGGAACAAGACGCTGCCGTCGAGCGAGGCGACCTTCAGATTGCGGAACTTCGCCTGCGTGGACCAAGTCCCGACGCCGACCTGCCCCGACAGGTGCGGCGATCTTTCATCCGTATAGTCGAGGACCCGCTCGCCATCAAGCCAGATCTCAATGTGATTGCCTTCGCAGCGGACGCGGATCTTGTACCACTTGCCCACCTCGATTCTCTCCTCGACCGCAGGACCGACCGCGCCCCAGCGCTCGCCCTCGACGCCCTTCTCTAATTGATGCCGCGAGTTGTTCCAGCCGCCGAGGTTGTACCAGTAGAATTCGTCGGCACTGGCTATACGAAAGAGCACGAGAAAACCCTCGGCCCCACCGGTCTTGATCGCCTCGAACGTGAATTGGTAATCGGTCCACGAAGGATCGCCGAACGTCAGGCGCTGATTGGTCCCCATGCCGGCCTGCACAACCTGACCGTCATCGATGGACCAGCGGCCGCCCGAGTTCTCCTCGAAGCTGCGGTTCCACACCAGCTCGCCCCACAGACCCCCGTTGGCCGAGTGGTAGATGTGCTCGAAGAAGTGCCCGTAGACCTTCTCATCGATGCGATTCACCACCGTCTCCAGGTCAATCGTGTAAGCCACCGCAAAAGGCCCCTCCTCCTGCCCCGCCGCGAGTGAACCCCACACCAGAACAATCAACGCAACGCCCAAGAACCGCGCATTCTTCATCATTCGACCCCGTCGCTCGTACATACACCAACCCCTTCTCTATTCGCACACGCTTTTTAACACCAAGTCCGCCAGCAACCTCTACGCCGCCAACGACTGACCCCATAGCCTACGCACCCAAACCAACCCAGACAACGCTATTTTGCGTTTTCCATTCACCTCTTTGCGAACGCAGCCAGAATCAACGCCGGGATTTTCGCCTTTCGTCAGCGCCGACCCCACGATACAATCCGACGCAGCGTTGTGAAGGACATATTCTGCAAATGACGTCAGAGTTGAAGGAATGTGGGGGATGTCGATGGACAGGAGATTTGAGAGCGTTGACGAGATTCTGGATTTTGCGATTGGCAATGAGGTGGAGGCCAGCCGGTTCTACTTAGACTTGGCGGCGAAGATGGACGTGCCGGCGATGAAACAGGTGTTCGAGGACTTCGCGCGGGAGGAGCAGGGACACAAGGCCAAGCTCGAGGCCGTCAAGCGAGGGGAGTATTCGTTCGGTGCGGGCGCGGCACAGGTACAGGACCTGGGTCTGGCGGACTATCTCGTGGAGCACGAGCCGACGCCGGGGATGAGCTACGCCGAGGCCCTGATCCTGGCGATGAAGAAAGAGAAGGCGGCTTATAAGCTCTACCTCGACCTTGCGGCCGTGGCGGAGGCACAGGAGCTGACCGATCTGTTCCTGGGCCTGGCGAGCGAAGAGGCCAGGCACAAGCTTCGCTTCGAGATCGAGTATGACGACGTTGTGATGAAGGAAGATTAGGCTGGAGGCTGGAGGCCGTAGGCTGTAGGAGTTGATCGGCTTACGCGTGGGTTAAGAACCCACCCTTGTATATTCCAATCTACCGGATAAGGTGTTGTCCGGCAGGAGGTGTTCGGGCGGGTCGGGGGGCGGCCGCCCCCCGACCCGCGGCGGCGACGAGATCGTCCCACCCTCGGGCTTCGAGCCCGTTTGTAGCGGGATCCGTCGTCGCAGCCCTAGTCGGACCCCGAACAGTCGCCGGAGCCATTGTAACCTGTGAGCTCGTATCTGCAAGGAAGGGGAAATGCCGATGCAAACTGTCATTGGAATCGACATCGCCAAACATCACTTTGACCTGCACCTCCTGCCCAGCGGCAAAGCGAAACACTTTGCCAACAACACACGCGGAATCCGCCAATGCCGCCGGTTCGTTCTCGGCGTCCAGCCCGACAAGATCGTCCTGGAGGCCACGGGGGGATACGAGCGGGCCTTGGTGATGGATCTGCAAGCAGCGCATCTGCCCGTGATTGTCGTCAACCCACGACGCACTCGTAACTACGCGCGGGCCATGGGCTGGCTGGCGAAGACCGACGAGATCGATGCCTCGGTCATTGCCGAGTTCGCCACCAGCCCCCACGTGGTCGTACGCCCGTTGCCTGATCCGAAGGCCCGTAAACGACAGGCCCTGATCGCGCGACGCGATCAACTGGTTCAGATGCATGTGGCCGAACAGAATCATCTCGAACACGCTTTCGACAAAGACATCGTCCGCAGCATCCGCCAGGTCCTCAAGACCCTTAAGCGGCAAATCGACCACATCGAGAAACAAGTGGCCGAACTCATCGAGGCCGATGAAACCCTCCAACGCCAATTCGCGATCCTGTACTCAACTCCCGGCATTGGCGAAACGACCGCCGCGATGCTCGTGACCCAACTGCCCGAACTGGGACACTGCAATCGCCGGCAGATCGCCGCCCTCGTCGGTGTGGCACCCCTCAATCGCGACAGCGGCCAGTTCCAGGGCAAACGCATGACCGGCGGCGGCCGACGCCGCGTACGAACCCGCCTCTACATGCCCACGCTCGTGGCGATCCAGCACAATCCGGTCATCCGCGCCTTCTACCAACGCTTGCTCAACCAGGGAAAAGCCAAAATGACCGCACTCGTCGCCGCCATGCGAAAACTCCTTACCATTCTCAATGCCATGGTTGCAACAAATGAACTCTGGAACCCAAATATCGCTTGACCTCAATAACAGTCGCTAC
>Ga0272441_10004799_pt1 | contig 24037 bp, 26 predicted proteins | sample SSMProp6N_FD_193582 | JGI IMG/M metagenome (GOLD analysis project Ga0272441, IMG submission 193582) | Marine sediment archaeal communities from Little Sippewissett salt marsh, Falmouth, MA, United States - SSM-Prop-6N | ecosystem: Environmental > Aquatic > Marine > Wetlands > Sediment ...
ACTGCGTTTCCGCATTTGAGCGGCCGACAATTGTTGAATTCTTTGCTCAACGCTACAAGGGTGATAACCTGACGATAACTGCTGCAGGAAACCTGAACCACGACTCGTTTGTCTCGCTCGTCAGTGAATCCTTCGGATCAATACCCCCTCATCGTGGTGCAAAGAAGCTGGCATCACCGACGGCGACGTCCAAGGTTGCCGTTCTCGATAAAGACCTTGAGCAGGCCCATGTCATGCTGGGCACGATTGCCCCGTCTTCAACCGATGAATTGCGGTATGCCGCGTTCCTGATGAATACCATTCTCGGCGGCAGTATGAGTTCGAAATTGTTCCAAGAAATCAGAGAAAAAAGGGGCTTGGCCTATTCGATTCATTCGTTTCTCCTGCCCTACAGGGATGTCGGTATGCTGGGAGTGTATTTTGGTTCCGGTGAAGAAAAGGTGGTGGAAGTCATCCGATTGATCGTCAAGGAATTGAAGAACCTGATGCATACCCCACTGAAAAAGGCGCAACTCCGGGCGGCTCAGGAACAGATGAAGGGTAATTTCTTGTTAAGTATGGAAAGTACCGATATCCGTATGACGCGACTGGCCAAGAACGAAATCTGTTTTCGGCGTAACATTGAATTTGATGAAGTTGTTGACAAGATAGACGCGGTGACGGAAGACTCCATAATGACGCTGGCGCAGGATATGTTCAGGCCCGACAACCTTTCGATGGCGATACTGGGACGAGTCGCGAAACAAAATATTACGGCGGAGCTGTTTGAGTAGGGGTATGGAGCGAGTGACGGTTGCCATACGGAGAATTGATGGCAATGATGATATTCCATTGCCCCGATATATGACCAATCAGGCAGCGGGGATGGATATTTACGCGGCGGTGCGGCATGAGGAAGTGATCCCGCCCGGAAAATGGAAGCTCATTCCGACCGGTATCGAGATTGCGCTTCCGGCAGGGTATGAGGCGCAGATACGGCCGCGAAGCGGTCTCGCACTTCGCAGTGGTGTTACACTGCTCAATACGCCCGGTACCATTGATTCTGATTATCGGGGAGAACTGGGGATCATCATGATCAATTTCAGCGACGAGCCGTTTGTGACCCGGCGGGGTGATCGAATTGCCCAGATGGTGATCCATCGAGTATGTTACGCCGCCTGGGATGAACGTGATGTACTTGAGGTGACGACACGAGGCGATGGAGGCTTCGGCCATACGGGCTCATGAAGCAGTCGAACAATCCGTAACGCGTACGGTGCCTCTTTTCCGTGTTGGAAAGGGGCTTTTTTTTTGCCTCCGGCAGACCGGCTTCATGAATCTATGGAGAAAGGGTATCAAACCAGAGATTGAATATTGTGTTATTTGCTGCTTTAGTGTATTTCTAGGACGTGCGTGTAGTAAGCGTTTTCATTTTCGGGGGTTAATGGTTCATGAAAAGATTCAAAGTAAAGAAAACATACCAAGAAATAAACGATCGAATTAAAAAAGGCAAGGCGGTTGTCGTGACCGCTGAAGAAATGATAGATATCGCGGATCGGAACGGGTTTGTGGAAGCCGCACAAAAAATCGATGTTGTCACCACAGGTACCTTCGCTCCCATGTGCTCATCCGGTGTGTTTATTAATTTCGGTCATACCTCACCGAAAATGAAAGCGACGAAAATATGGTTCAACGATGTGCCGGCGTATGGCGGCATCGCGGCGGTTGACTGTTATCTGGGGGCCACGGAAGTTGTCGAAGGTGATCCGCTGAACAGTGTCCATCCCGGTGAATTTAATTACGGTGGCGGTCACGTGATTGAGGATCTTGTGGCCGGGAATGTGGTCAGGCTGAGGCTTGAAGGGTATGGCACCGATTGTTATCCGGCCCGGAAACATGACAAAAGCATTACCATTGATGATTTAAGGGATACCATGCTCTTCAACCCGCGTAATGCCTATCAGAATTATAATTGTGCCGTCAACATGTCTGACCGGACTATTTATACGTACATGGGGGTATTGCGCCCCAAAATGGCCAATGCTACCTACTCGACCGCCGGGCAGTTGAGCCCTCTCTTTAATGATCCCTATTATAAAACCATTGGGATAGGCACACGAATATTCCTCGGTGGTGCGCATGGATATGTCGCGTGGCACGGTTCCCAGCATAATCCGGATGTTGATCGGAGAAAAAACGGGGTACCGCGAGAAGGTGCAGGGACGCTCGCAACCATCGGAGATTTAAAGGATATGGAGCCCCGATGGCTGGTGGGGGCAAGTATCCTGGGGTACGGAGTCTCCCTGTATGTGGGTATCGGTATCCCGATTCCCATCCTGAATGAAGAGATGGCCCGGTACACGGCTGTCAAGGATGAGCATATTTATGCTAAAGTTTTTGACTACGGTGTCGATTATCCCAGTGGGGTCGGAGAAAGTATAGGAGAAGTAAATTATAAGGAATTGCGAAGCGGCACCATTACGCTCAATGGCAGGGAAATACCGACGGCCCCAATGTCCAGCTACTACCGGGCCCGGGAAATTGCCTCCATATTAAAAGAATGGATCGAACGGGGTACGTTTTTCCTGGGTGAGCCACAACAGCTCTTGCCCTCTGTCAAATCGTAGGAGTATGATGCCGAATGCACCGTTTCATTCCTTTACAATCGGTTCATTTTCATGTACTAAGGATATGGGGCAGCAATAATCCTATAAAAACAGCGTAATAGCGGTAGGTATGAAATTCGCAAGATATTTTATCGCAGTTCTCGTATGCATGGGGCTTCTGATCCTTTTCGGTGACAGGGGGTTCTATGATGTGCTGGCGTTGAAGGGGAAGGTCAGGACTCTCTCTCAAGAAAATGCGGGTATCATGCGTGAAAACGAGGAATTAAAAGAAACAATCCGGTTACTGAGAAGCAACGCGCGATATATTGAAATGGTAGCCAGGAACGATCTCGGGATGGTACGGAAAGGCGATATTGTATACCGGTTTGCCGATTAGCGCCATGCGGCATGACTGCTTTGTTGAATAACGCGATCAGGGAAAATTAATGGTTTCATTTAAAAATCTTTTTTCAGGAAGCAAAAAGGTTGTTGGGCTTGACATCGGGTCGAATTTCCTGAAGTTGGTGGAAATTGAAGATACGACTCAAGGATATGTGTTGAAAAATTTTGCCCAAGTTCCCCTCGATCGAGGTATTGTCGAAGATGGCCTCGTCAAAAATGAGTTGGCGCTTTCCGATAAGATCAGAGAACTCTTCAAAACCTCGAAAAGCAATATCAAAAGTGTTGTCACCGCCTTGGCGGGTCATTCCGTCATCATCAAGAAGGCCAATTTCGCCCAGATGGAGGACGAAGAATTACGCGAACTTTTGACCGACGAAGCGGAAAATTACATGCCGTTTGATGATGTCAGTGAGATCAATTTCGACTTCCATATCATCGGCGAAAACGATCTGAATCCGAATCAAATGGATGTGATCATCGTGGCCGCGAAAAAAGACATTATCGAGAGCTGGACGCGGGTCATCGAGCAGGCGGGGCGTAAGGTTGTGGTTGTGGATGTCGACTCGTTTGCGCTTGAAGCGGCCTACGGCGAAAACTACGACTACGAAGGTGACGAGATCGTTGCCCTCGTCAATATAGGTGCAAGTATTACAAACATTAATATCGTCAGGGGTGGCGAATCCGTATTCACGCGGAACTTTCCCCTGGGAGGCAATTATATTACGGAAGCGGTCCAGAAAAAGCTGAATGTGTCATTTGAGGATGCCGAAACCATCAAGAAAGAGGGCGGATCGGATGAGACAGTCACGACCGAGGAACTGCTCGGGTATGCCGAGCCGATTTTCTCGGAGATCGAGCGTTCAATCGATTATTTCAGCTCTACCTTTATGGATCCCTTTATAAAAAAGGTGCTTATCAGCGGAGGGTGTACGAAACTTTCCGGCATCATACCGGCAATTGGCGAGCGGATCCGGTGCGATGCGGAACGGTTCAATCCTTTTAAACAGATCAGCTATAACAAAAAGATGTTCAAAGATTCTTATATCGCCGATATCGGTCCGGTAGCTGTCCTTGGTGTGGGATTGGCTCTGAGAAGGATGGATGACAAATGATCAGAATTAATCTTCTGCCCTACTGGGAAAAGAAGAAAAAGGCGGGCATACAACGACAGATCATACTCATCTCGGCAATTGTTGCCGCCTTCGTTATCGTGCTTGTTGCGGTGCATTTCTCCATGACTTACAGTGTCAAGTCCTTGAATAAACAAGTGAAAGCATCGGAAGAAGAGCTGGCGAAGTTGACCAAGATAACCGGTGATGTTGCCAGATATAAGAAAGACAAGGCCATTGTAGAAAAAAAACTTAAAATTATTACGGATCTCGAGAGAAACAGAATGGATCCCGTCTACATCATGGATGAAGTTGCCACGCGAATACCCGTAAATAAAGTGTGGCTTACGCATCTGAATGAGAGGGGCAGTGGCCTGAACCTGAAGGGTGTGGCCGTGAACAATTCGGACATTGCACTGTTTATGATGCAACTCGAATCGTCGCGCTTCATTGCAACGGTGGATCTCATCTCGGCGGAACAGATTCAAATATCGAATGTCAAGGTGATGAAATTTAACCTGGCCTGCAAACTTAAAAAGGAATAAACGATGGCGCTTACTGTTGATGATCTCAAGCGAATGCCATTCAAATACAAGGTGCTGATCGTGTGTGGTCTGTTGGCGCTCGTGGCATACTTTTATTATTTCTCTGTTTTTGCGGCGATCCTTGATTCGAGAACACAACTACGCGAGAGGCTTGAAACCCTCGACCAGCAGATTGCAATCAAGCGGGTGGCTGCACGGCAGATAGAGAAGCACAAGCGAGACATTGCCAAACTGCGCAAAGACCTGCAGGAGGCAATGAACCGGCTTCCCGAACAAAAAGAGATTCCCGGGCTGCTCACATCCGTGACACAGGCCGGCATCCAGAAGGGTCTCGAATTCAAGCTTTTTAAACCCGACAAGCCGATAGAACAGGATTTTTATGCTGAAATTCCGGTAAAAATAATTGTGTTGGGAGGCTATCACGATCTCGCACGATTCTTTGAGAGCGTCGCTAGGTTACCCCGGATTATGAATGTCAGAAATCTGGCGATCAAAAAGGAAAAGGCGAAACAGAACACTGGCCGTCTTGAAGCGAGTTTTACGATCAAAACCTACATGTTTGTAGAAAAGAAAAATGAAGGCAAAAAGAAAAAGACTGCAAAAAAGAAATAGCGAAGCGAGCGTGATACTGATTGCGTGCCTTGGGATATTACTCTTGGTGAACGTGCCCGTCGTGTCCGGTCAGGTGCAGGCAACGCCGGGCTCCGCGTCATACACCTATAATGCACGTGGTAAGCCGGATCCGTTCAAACCGGGAATTCGGCCGCAAAAAGCAGTCAAGACAAAAAAGATTACGGCGAAGCAAAAAACCGTCCCGCTGACCCCGCTTGAGTTTTACAGTCTTGAAAAACTCAAACTCGTCGGAATCACCATGGGGCGCACGAAGAGTTTTGCCATGATCGTCGATCCCAAGGGGAAATTTTATCCCGTGACAAAGGGAACGCCCATCGGATCGAATCGGGGCAGGATCGCACAAATTTTTGTTGATCGCGTTGTTGTCGAGGAACAGATAGAGGATGCAATGGGTGGTACACAGGTCAACAGTATCATATTAAAACTTTTCAGTGAATCAAGTGGGGATCTACCATGAAAAATAGAATGTCTTTGGCGATCATACCGTGTTGCGCGGTGCTCTTGGTCATATTCGGATGTGCCGTGGGTAAAAACAAGGCCGGCGTGCCCACAGTGCCGGCCGATGCGAAGCACGCGGTGTCGGCTGCCGATGCGGCAGTGGGAGGAGGGTCGCTGGAAGAGATACTTTTTAAAACCTTTAATGGTAAAGAGCGCGTGATGTTCCGTCTTACGAACGCGACCGGATTTGAGGTGGCACGTGAGTCCGATCACTCCATTGTCGTGAAGATTGCCGATGCCTCTGTGCCCGAAAGCCTGCGAGGGACACAAGGTGCGGGCACACTGCGTAATGTCCGCTCTGTGCGTCCCGTGCAAAAGATCGTGGCAGGGACTCACTGGGTATATATTTACATCGAATTGGGACACATGGTTCCCTACCGGGTTCGGGAAGACCTCGGTGGATACATTCTTGATTTTGACGTCTCGGCCCTTCCGGCGAGAATCGCAAAAGTGACGCAGGGCACACGCCGGACGTCCCGCCTGAAAACAATCGAGTTGCTCGAACAGGAAACGCAAAAGGATGATGTATCGGCAGAAAAAACGGCCGAAATAAAGAAATACAGCGGGGAAAAGATTGCGCTCTTGAGTTTTCAGAAGGCCGACATCAAGAGCGTGTTGCGTTCAATCTCTGAATTCAGCGGTGTCAACATCGTTGCGGGACCCGATGTCAAAGGCAGTATTACCATCCACATGAAGGATGTGCCATGGGATCAAGCGCTTGATACAATCCTGGAAATAAACGGATACGGAAAAAAACAGACGGGCTCCGTCATTACCATTTTACCTCTCGACCAGCTGAAAAAAGCCGAAGAGGAGCAGCTCAAGAAGGACGTTGCCCAGGGAAAATTGCGGCAGATTTCTATTGAAGCCAAAATTGTCGAAGTCAACACAACGGTGGCCAGCGAGCTGGGAATCCGGTGGGGTGGCGGATACCTGGGATCATGGAACGGTACCGACATCGGGACACTGTTCAGCAACAGCGGACCGGGGAAGGGCACCAGCACCGTCAATCTTCCGTATGATCCCGGGACATACGCGGCTGTCACAAATGCCAACACCGGAATCGGGGTGACGGACAGTCATCTGGCGGTCAATTTCCCCTCGGCGTTTGCCGCAACGACCCCGGCACTCGGCATCCTGATCGGAACCAGTAGCATGGTGCTGGATGCCCAACTGGGTGCCTTGGAGGCAACGGGAAAGGGCAAGGTCATATCTTCACCGCGTGTAGTCACGCTCGACAATGTGAAGGCTACCATCAAGCAGGGACAGGAGATCCCTTATGTCACGACCGACAAGGAGGGGAATAGAACGGTCGAAATGAAGGACGCGGCCCTGTCGCTTGAAGTCAAGCCGCGTATTACCGATGCCGGTAAGATATCCATGCAGGTCAAGGCCAACAATGATGTGGCCGATTTCAGTAAAACCAACACGAGCAACGAAAACCCGCCCATTAACACGAGCTCCGTAGATTCGACCATTGTGGTGCGTGACGGCGATACCATTGTCGTCGGTGGTATTTATAAAATGACGGAGACCGAGTCCTTGGAAGAGGTGCCGTTTCTGTCCGATATTCCCGTTCTTGGCTGGCTGTTCAGATACAAGGCGGTAAGCAGTGAGAAGCGGGAAATTCTTATTTTCGTGACCCCCAGAATTGTGCCGGAAGATGAGGAGGCGTAACACGCACTCGCACCCGGCAGCGATCACTCAAGGGGGGTATGCCGCACTGACTGTGGTGTAGATTCCCCCTCTGACATTGAAGTGTCCGACAACATCAACCTTTTTGGGATGCACCGTAGCGGCGAAATCATGCAGAATGCGATTCACCGCTTCTTCGTGGAAAATACCCTGCGTTCGATATGAATTCAGGTATATCTTGAGCGATTTTAATTCCACCAGCAATTTGTCCGGGACGTATGTGATGACGATCTCGGCGAAATCCGGCTGCGATGTCTTGGGACAGAGGCAGGTAAATTCCGGGAAACGGATCGTTACCTCATAATCACGCGTTCTGAATTTGTTTTCTATAGTTTCCATAGAGCCTCACCAATATATAACAAAATGGTGTGTCAAGAAGGGCGATGCCGACCTTGACTACATATTGACTGATAATCATCGCTCCGATTGTACGCAGTTCATACGTTCCCCCGAAGGCAATCACGATAAAAAGAACGGAATCAAATAACTGTGATACGATCGTCGAGACATTATTTCTAAGCCAGAGATGTCTGTCGGACGTTTTCTGTTTCCACCAGTGAAAGGCCCAGACATCGTGGCTTTGCGATATGAGATAGGCTATCATTGAGGCAACGACAATCCGTGGTGTTGCGCCCAGTATGGCAGTATACGCCTCCTGATGGTTCCAGAACGGTGCCGGCGGCAGTATCTTGCCGACAAACAGGATCAGTACCATGATCACAGACATGTAGAAACCCATCATGACTAGGTCCTGTGCGCTTTTGCGTCCCTCAATCTCGGAGACAACGTCCGTAAAAAGAAACGTGAGAGGGTAGAGAATGATCGCGGCCGGCACAATCAATCCGCCAATGTGGATAATTTTGGCGGCTATAATGTTTGCCAGCAGGATCGATGTAATAAATAGATATTTTATGAAGTGAAGATTAGACAAAAACATTGTAAAATTTTCTCAAATAATTTAATGAAAAACATAAATGTGTATTAAGTATCAGAAAACAATGCCTGATTAGCATCCTCGTGCTGTGTCTGTCAATCAGTTTCTGTCAATCGATGATTTCCTTAACCGATCGATACATACCACGCGGGATTCCGGCCCGGCACGTAAAGATGAATGCTAATCGGCATAATTGCGTATACGAATAAACTGTGAGAATGGGATTCTATGACACCTTCAAGTCTTAAGGAACGGCAGGAATTTTTATCACTCGTGGAGGAATGTTTCCATGAGAAATCATATGACAGGGCCATCGGCCTCGCACGGAAACGGCTGAGTCGTTTCCCCGGTGATATGGATGCGTGGCTTGTAATCGCATGCTGCTGGATCAACGCGGGTAAGCTGCGGGAGGCAGGAGAAATCTTGAAAGAACTGGATGGTATTGTCGATCGATGGTCCCGCATCTATCAATACATCGGTGATACATATCAACAGCACGGGCTCATACCGGATGCAGAGCGCTCATATCACAAGGCACGCAATCTCTGCGCCGGCACACAGGGTGCCGGTGCCGCCGCAACACAATCAGCCGCCGCGGAGGCGGGTCGGGTCGATACCCGTGCCGGGGGCGACGATATCAGCGATATTGAACAGATATCGTCCGATTTTCATACGGTGACCCTCGCCGAACTGTATATCAAACAGGGTCATTTGAAAATGGCCCGGGATGTCTTGCAGAAAATGGTGACGCGTGATCCGCAGAATACGGAGGTGCTGGAACGGCTCGAGTATGTGCGTACCCTAATGAGACCTCACAGGAACAACCGCAATGCACGGGCCTTGAAAACCCTGAACGGGTGGCTGCATAATCTCGAAAAGAGCAAGATGTCCCCGTAGGCTATCGCAGGACATGCATGCGAGCGGGATCGAGAACGGGGGATGATTGTCGACACGCCGTGCACGCCTTGGGTGCTGTGGCCGAAGTACCTTCGAGCGAGTTGGCTGCCGGAAGAATAGATTCGGACATGTTCGATAGAGGAGGTTTGACGTATCATGATAAGCTATCCGGACGATTTGCTGTACAGTCGAGAGCATACCTGGGTCAGAGTTGAGGGAAACATGGCAACGATCGGAATAACGGATTATGCACAGGAGAAACTGGGCGAAATCTTCTCTGTCGACCTGCCGCCCGTCGATACCTACGTGGAGCAGGACGAACCCTGCGGGACCATTGAAGCGTCAAAAGCGGTTGCCGAAATTATTTCACCGATCAGCGGAGACACGATCGGGATCAACGAGGAGATTGCAGATGATGTGGGAATTGTGAACAGCGATCCTTACAATACCGGCTGGATGATAATGGTTTCCATGAGTGATGCCAGTGAGCTGGATAATCTGCTCGACGCGGATGAATACACCGATTATATCGAGGACGATGAAGGGGGATGATACGGGCCCGTGCGAGAGTGGAGATATATTCCGTTTTCCATCTACAGTGCATCTGAAAATATGGCCATCGATGAGGCCGTCTTCAGGATCTGCCAGCGCAGGGCAATGTCTCCGACGCTTCGATTTTACGGCTGGAGTGTCCCGACGGTGTCCCTTGGTTATTTCCAGAAGGTGCATGAAGAAATTAACCTGCAGTCCTGCCGGGACATGGGGATCGACGTTATACGGCGACCTACCGGCGGGAAGGCAGTGTTGCATGAGAAGGATCTCACATACTCCGTCGTTGCGCAGACGGGGAAACCATTTTTCCCCGGGGGACTTCTGGAAACCTATCGCATCATCAGCAGCTGTATTGCCAAGGGCTTGGCACAACTCGGGATCGAAGCATGCATGTCCGAGGGTGGGCAATGTGCCACGCAGGCCCCCTTGGAGGCCTGCTGCTTTTCGACACCGTCGCAATATGAACTGCTTGTGAAGGGGAAGAAAATCTGTGGGAGTGCCCAGGTCAGATCCAAAGGTGCCTTTCTTCAGCATGGGTCGCTTCAGGTGGATTTCGATCCTTATCGAACCTTTACGGCGATCGGCAAACCGCTCGACGCGGTGGATCGCAATGCCGATCGTTTGCGCAGGCGGGCCACCTCCGTCAACGAATCCGGCGACAGGCACTGTGACTACGATGTATTGTGCTCCGTTCTGGCTGAGGGATTCGAAGAGCATCTCGGCATTCATCTCGTCCGGGGGGCGCTCACGGTGGAAGAAACGACACTCATGCAGACGCTTGTGAAGTACAAGTATTCTGACAGTGAATGGAATATGGAAGGAAAGACGAGTCGATGAATATCCAAAAGATCATAAAAGATAGCATACTGCACCAGAAGGCGTATGAAATTGAGGATACGGCGTGCAGGGTGAAACTGGATGCAAATGAAAATCCCTATGGCCTTACACCTGTCCTGCAGCAGCGCTTGTGTGATTATATGAAAACGATTCCCTTCAACCGTTATCCCGATCCCGGCTCTCGGACGTTGCGTATGCGCCTTGCCCGGCATTTCGGCGTCGATCAATCGATGATTATCATAGGTAACGGATCCGACGAATTGATTCAGATACTGTTAACGGCATTCAATCCCGCTGCCTCAGGCGGTGTCGTTATCCCCTGCCCGACATTTGCCATGTACAAAATCAGCGCTCTCAATGCAGGGCATCGTGTGCTTGAAGTCCCGCTGGATGACCGGTTCGATCTCGATCTCGACGCCATGTTGGAGGTTCTGGCGCGTACCGAGCCGCATCTCGTGTTTCTGAGTTATCCGAATAATCCGACGGGAAATTGTTTCGATCGGCACAAAATAGAGACAATCCTGAATGCATCGAAGGGGCCGGTCGTTGTTGATGAGGCATACTACAATTTTTCGGGCCGCACGTTTCTGACCGATCTTGCCCGGTGGGATAATCTGATCATTTTGCGGACCCTGTCCAAAGTCGGCTTTGCCGCGGTGCGGGTCGGCATTCTTATTGCTCAGCCGGACCTTGCGCACGAATTGAATAAAGTCAGACTGCCGTACAATATGAACGCACTGTCGCAGGCGGCGGCCCTCTTTTATCTCGAAAACGAACAGGAGTTTCTCCGGCAGGTGGAGTACATTCTCACGGAACGGGATGTGCTTGCGGCCGGGTTGCACGCCATCGATACGCTGCATCCGTTTCCAACGGACGCAAACTTTGTTCTTTTTAGTTGTGATACCGATGAAAATAAGTTATATAGCACCTTACTTAGTGAGGGATTTCTGATTAAGCATTTTGCGTCTCCCGAGGTACTGCGACGTTGCATGCGGGTTACGGTAGGCAGCGAGGGGGAGAATCGGGAGTTTCTCGACGCATTGCGAAATATTATTCGCCGGTAAGGAGAGTGATATAGTCGGGATACAAGTTGGGTAGCACCGTCACACCATGCAGTGTGGCGGTCTGCCCTTTTTTTGTATAAACTTTTATTGACAGAACGGTGAATGTGTATTATACGCACAGACTCTGTGGTCGATACCAAGTAAAATTAAATAATTAGAAAGGAAGGGATAGTATTTGGAGGTTAAAGTAATTGATAACGATGTCGAGAAGGCCTTGAAAATTCTCAAAAACAAATTGTCTAAGAACGGGTTGTTCAAGGAACTCAAATTACGCAGGGCGTACGAAAAACCCTCCGTGAAAAAGAAGAGAAAGGCACTAGAAGCTCGACGGCGTATGGCAAAAGCAAAAAGACGGCGGCGTTTTTAGCCCTGCACCTTCTCCCCGTCCGAGAACGGACGGAAAGGATTCCTTTTACATACTCTCAAAACAAAAGATAGGTCATTGACCGAATGCGGGTGGCCGTACCCGGTGACGGAAGCGGTGGCGTGCGGCTGTGTGAGGCGGGAAGGTGTATTTGGTTTTCATCAGGCGATAAACCGCGAGTGGAGATACTATGGAAGAGAAACAATATCTTGTGGACGCCCTTTCCATCGATGAATCGTGGCGGATCTTCAGGATCATGGCCGAGTTTGTGGAGGCGATCGAAGAGCTTTCGCAAGTCAGGCCGGCCGTCAGTGTTTTCGGTTCAGCCAGGGCCGCGGCGGACGATCCTTACTACCAGAAAGCGGAACTGCTGGCACAACTGCTTGCGGAAAGCGGATTCGGTGTCATTACCGGGGGTGGTCCCGGGATCATGGAAGCTGCCAATAAAGGCGCGGCCGCGGCGGGCGGGACGTCCGTCGGGATGAATATTCATCTGCCTTTCGAGCAGGAGCCTAATCCGTATGCAAACATTAAGATTGATTACAAATATTTTTTTATCCGCAAAGTGATGTTTGTAAAATACGCCATGGCGTATGTCATTCTTCCCGGAGGATTCGGGACCATGGACGAACTTTTTGAAGCTCTGACCCTGATTCAGACAAAGCGCATCAGGGGGTTTCCCGTCATACTCATGGGAAGTGATTACTGGAGTGATCTGGTGGCCTGGCTCAAAAAGACCATGCTTACAGAAAACAGGATTTCCCCGGAAGATATGGAGTTGTTTCAGGTGATCGATGATCCTGCCCAGGTTGTGCGGTATATTCAGAAATATGTCATTCTGTAAGCATCTGACACATCGTGCGAAATAATCTCGCTGTCCCGAGTTCCCTGTAACGACGGGGGGATGGTACCGGCACTTTGATGAGTCGCGGTACGCTATATTGGAATCCTGCGCCGTAATGCGAAGGTGACTGCATGGATGAGCGAAAAAGGAACATGTACGAAACTCTCGAAACCGTTTTACAGCACATCCGCCAAGATCACATTGCGCCCTGTTATCTCCTGTGTGGAGATGAAGAATACCTTGTAAAACAAACCTTCCAGAAGATTATTGCCGCACTCCTTCCGGGCGATGACGCCAGTCTGAATCTTTTCATGATGGATGGGGATACGGTTGACAGCAATGCAATCTGTGAAGCGCTGCTGACGCTGCCGCTCATTCCCGGAAGAAAGGTGGTGGCCGTTAGCAACACCACGCTTTTGTATTCCAAGGCGACGATACCCACCGTGGTCAACGAGGTGACTGCCAATATCGAACGTGAGCCCCGGAAAGCGGCAAAGGCGTTCGCTACGTTTTTGAGCATGGCAGGGTGGACCCTTGAGGACCTTGACGATGGCGGATGGCGTACCATTTCGGATGGCGAATGGCGGAAGACGCTTGGTGAGGCGGCTGCCAGAGACCGGGTCACATGGGTCCCGAAGGCTATCGAACTGTGCCGGATGCTGGGAATCAGGGAAAAAGGCGCTACGAGGCAGGATAATCTCCTTGAAGATATTCTTGTCAAGGGTGTACCGGAGGGAAACTGCCTGGTCATGACGGCAGACCATGTGGACAGACGAAAACGGCTGTATAAGGTCATGGGCGAGCACGGTACGATCCTCACCTTTACCAGGACCAAGAAGCCGGAAAATCAGAAGCATACGTTTCTTGCCGTGGCGACACGCATCCTGGAGAGCCGGGGCAAACAACTGGCGCCCGGGGCGCTGGCTGCCCTCGGCCGCAAAACGGGATTTGAACTCAGGGGGGCATTAGGTGAACTGGAAAAGATTATTCTCTATACGGGTGATAAGGCCCGTATAGATGAAGAAGATATCGCGCGCATTGCGGGAAAAACGAAGGAAGATACAGTATTCGACCTGACAAGTGCAATCACTGAAAAAGATCTCAAAAAGGCCCTGGTGACGATCCGGTATCTCTTTGAGCATGGTGTACATTATCTCATGATTGTCAGCATGTTGGCCCGGGAAGTGCGGCTGATGCTGCAGAGTAAGCTCCTGGTGCACTCCGGCATGCTCTGTGCCTATGATCGTCGCATGCACTTTGCCGCCTTTAAGGAGACGGTGTATTCCCGTGTGACCGGGATGTACAGGAAGGAAGGACAGACCACGCCGCTACTTGCCACGCAGCACCCATACGTCGCGTATAACGCATTCAGAAACGCCGAGCGATTTTCATATGATCAGTTGGTAGGGTATCTGGAGCGTCTTGCGTATATCGATGTGGCACTGAAAAGCACGGGCAAAGATCCGACGGTCCTTCTTGAACGGCTCGTGACGGACATGTGTGCATCTGCCGGCTGACTGGAGATCCCGGGAGCATCGATACTCGCCCCTTCATAGTTTTCTCAGTCGTGCCGCCTGGCGTCTCTTTTTCTTGGGTAATCGTTTTGCCGGTCCCTTCTTTTTGGTGGTTCCCCGGGTGTCATCGGCAGCCCGTGTCTCATCTTCACCCGCCGCTTCATGCGGAGCCGACATCCCGAGACTGATCATATGCAATTTCATGTCAAATTCAACGGATGAGACGGCAACTCCCCCGTGTCGTGTCACGGCGTCGGCGATACCCCGGTCGGACGTTACGACCAGGCACTCGGCACCCCGTGTGACCATGCGTTTTATGACATCGTCTGCCGTTTCCCCCCGCCGCGAAAAAATGATGGTAATCCCGCCTTCTTTATACCGTTCTTCCCTGTCGGAGCCGTGTTCCCATCCATCGAACACAATAGTGATCCTGTGCCTCCGTGCTTTTTTAAACTGTATTATCCGTCGAATCAGCTCCGTACGTCCCTCTTCGAGTCCCTGACGCTCGAAATGCCGCAGGGAGTCCGACTGCCTGATGAGATTATATCCGTCAATAATGATATTCATGACTTTTCCGGTTGGCCTGTTTTGTCGTGTCAGTAATTGTTACAAAGTTGCAGTTGATAAATCAAGGGAATTTCGCTACTATTTCGTGCATGATGTTGTCGTCTCTGCCTGGCACGAACAATTGTCCGGCACGGGGGCATTTCCCACATTCCGCAGTGCGTTCAGATGATCGGCAGGTACAGACTATGTCGTCCGGAAATTTTAATAATCGAGAGAAGATCGATACATTATGCAGGATGGTAAAACGCAAACGCAAGATTCTCATCCTGACGCACAACAATCCCGATCCGGACTCCCTGGCCTCTGCCCTGGCGTTGCAGTATTTTCTCAGGCAGACGTGTCGCGTCGATTCACTCATCGCGTTCGGGGGGGTGGTCGGCAGGGCCGAGAATAAGGCCATGATCAGGCACCTGAAGATCGATGCCAGGCCGTTCACTGACATCAATATCAAGCGATTCAGTGTTGTGGCCCTCGTCGACACTCAGCCGGGGGCCGGCAACAACTCGCTTCCCAAATCGGTTGTACCGAGCATCGTAATCGATCACCATCGTCCGATCAGGGCCGCAACCCGAAAGGTGCCGTACGTTGATATCAGGACGGATTACGGCAGTACATCCACGATCCTGACGGAGTATCTGCGGGAGGCGGGTATTCAGAATCTTGACAAAAAGGTTGCCACGGCATTGCTGTACGGGATTAAATCCGATACCCGTGACCTGGGGCGGGGAACAGGACCCCGGGATATGAATGCCTACCTGTTTCTTTACCCGTGGGTGCGGTTTCGGGTACTGTCCAAGATAGAGAACCCGGAGCTATCACGGGTACATTTCAAACTTTTTGAACAGACCATCCATAACGCGAAGGTGTACCGGGATGTGATCGTATCGGACGTGGGGCAAATCGACAATGCCGACATTCTCGCGGAGATGGCCGATCTTTTGATTCGCCTCGAGGGCATGCAGTGGTCGCTGAGCATCGGTGAATACGGGGGCGATATTTATTTTTCGGTGCGGGCGAAGCATACCAGGGTGCAGGCGGACCGTATCGTGCGCATGATGGTGCAGCATATCGGGTCGGCAGGGGGGCATGCCATGGTTGCCGCCGGGAAAATTACCAAAACCCTGGTTCCCGGGACGGACTATAATACAATCGTCAAAAGACTTGTGACAAGATTTTTGAAAGGGGTCAAGCGGAATGATGTGCAGGGTCGACCCCTTGCGTGATTGTACCTCCCGGACTATGCTTCGTCGAGAATCTTTCTCATTTCTCCGATTGTTGCGGCGTAATCCTTACTGTGAAAAATTTCCGAACCGGCGACAAAGATATCGGCACCGGCATTTTTGAACGTGCGTATGTTGTCGACCTTTACCCCCCCGTCCACTTCGAGACGAACCCCCGGTGATCTCTCTTCAATGAGCCGACGAGCCCGGGTGATCTTGGACATGCTGTTCATGATACACTTTTGCCCGCCGAATCCCGGGTTGACGGACATAATCATAACAAGATCGATATCCTCGATAATATCTTCGATCAGGCACACAGGTGTTGCCGGATTGAGGGAGACCCCGGCCTTGATGCCTTTTTCTTTGATTGACTGTATTGCGCGATGAAGGTGCGTCTCCGCTTCGACATGCACGGTGATGATGTCGCTGCCCGCCTTGGCGTAGGCCTCGATGTGCCGTTCGGGATTTTCGATCATGAGATGAACATCGAACGGCAGGTTCGTGACGCTGCGGATGGACTCGATGACCGGGGGGCCGAAGGTAAGGTTCGGAACAAAATGGCCGTCCATGACATCAACGTGGATCAAGTCGGCTCCCGCCTCTGCCACCCGAGTGATCTCTTCCCCGAGCCTGCTGAAATCGGCCGATAAAATTGACGGGGCTATCTCTTTCATGTGTGCACCTGCTTTCAAAATTGCATTATAAGTGAATGAATCGTTCCCGTATCAAGTTCCCTGATGGTGAGACGCATTTCCTTTGCATCCTGTGATTCCCCCGGGAAAAATATGAATCCGTGGGCAATTTCTCCCGGGTTGACGGCCCGTTTTTCAAGGGATCGGGTGGCCAGATCTTCCCGTATGCGGCTCTGGACGCCAGGGTCGGACCACCCCTTGGTACCACCGACGGTGATGCCCGTGGCGGCCCCGATGGCCGCACCTTTCATTGCCGCATCGCCGACATTGGTGCCCGTGACAATGCCGATTGCGGCCCCGATAATTGCGCCGGCCGTCCCGGTAATGAGCCCCGTTTTCGTCGATTCCGGTACAATTTCTCCAAGTTCCGTCTTGGTCTCTATGCGGTCGTAGGCCATGCGCGCATCGAGAATCGGCCACAGATTGTTGTTCGTATCGACGAGAAACGTCGTCTGAGAGATGATTTCTATTCTATGGCGGCCCCGATTGTCAAAGATAACCTGGACCGGACGGATTCCCGCGTCCAAGATATCAAATCCGAAGTCGGCGGCGGCTTCCTCTGCGTTGTTGTATGGCTTGGCGGCGATGACCGCTCCCGCCGCCTCCGTTGCGTTCGGGTAGGCCTGCGGCATCTTGAACGGCACGACCTTCCGCTCGTAGCGGGCGCAGGCCACGAGTGCCAGGGCGAGAATTACACACGCCACACGTATGCCGCGCGATGTTAGACAGCGTTTCATTACCGGTACTCCTTCCTCATGAAAAACGTCAGGTGAAGTGTAGCCGACAAATGAAGGCGTGTCAATGGGAAGTGTCGGGGCAGACGGTATGACGCCCGCAGGTCTGTCTCCGGCAGGGACTGCTCACGACGGCTGTTCCTCGACAAAGGCAAGCGCCTGCTGGTAATGCAGGTAGCCGTTCTGCATGCCCTCTATAAGAACCCGAACAACCGGGATGCCAAGGTCCGGATGCGTGAGGTCGAACGCGATGATGCGATGATCTCTGCAAATGGCCGACAACAGATGCCCGAGGTCTCGCGGGCAGCGTGCGCCCGCATCATCAAGAGCAATGGGTGTGAATGCCTGCTCGGTCCAGAAGGATGCCGGCGGATGCGTTGCATACGATGAAGGAGGAATCCTGTCGCGAATGTATCGCACGATGGGGAGATATTGCCGACGGGTTTTCCACGTCTTGAAAAACATGTAGGCCCGCTGTTGAATAAGCTCCATGATGGCGCGATGTACCGCCGCACGGATGTCGGTGTCGGCGGCGGTGCCCATGACGAGGATTCGACAATATTCGTCCCAACTTGTTGCAACGGCGCTGTAGATGCCGGGGATGCGGCAGGTAAAAAAGGCCCTCAGTGAGAGGCGATGGCAGTGGAACAATTCCACCCATGGACCGAGTAAGTGATCATCCTTGAGCGCAAGTTCAACCGGCTGCGGCGCCGTGCCGATATCAAGCCTGTGCTGGCTGTCCCGTTCGATTACCTCCAGGATGGCCGCGATGAGGGCCTCGCTGCGTGTCGCACCTGCGGCAAGTCCGTTTGAAAAGAAAAACCCCAGGCGGTGCGTCTCGAATCCATCGAAGGGATAGGCGGAATCGGGAAGGTCGATCAGTACCAGATCGACGGGCACACAGACGGGTTCGTTGCTGAGAATATCAACACCCCGGTACCACACCAGCGGACGGTGGCAGGAAAAATCTGTGCCCGGAGGCAGATAGAAGATGCGCGGGTCGACCGCCTCGGGTTCCAGCTCCCGGCAGGGTGCCGTAATCAGTCTGCCCTCGAGGGGATGGTGGCCGGCACTGAACCGCTCGATGGCCTCCATGAGGCATGAAAGACGCGACTGAACGGAGGTGAGGCCTGTACCCTGGTGGGTATATGATAACCGAAATTCGCCCCACTCCTTCAAGGTATCGAAGGACACATGTTCAAGGGCCGGGGTGCGCACTGTCAGGTGCACGGGAATGCCGAGACTGTCGGTGAAGCTGATATCGAAGGGGGGAGTCACACGGAGGTCGTGAAGGAGGGATTCCACACGTGCCAGCAATTCTTCCGGTGGTCCCCTGTGCTCCTTCATCTTCAGGGATGACGTTCTGAGTGTCTCAAGGATCATACGCGAAGCCTCCGCCTGTCATGCGGTATGGTATGCGTCATCAGTTCGTATGGACTTTCTCCCGAAGGGTACGCTGTAGTGCCGTCTTGGCAACTTATAACGGGAATCGGCCGTCTGCCGGAAAATTCAACCCATGCTATGTTAACTACTATAGATACACGGGGCTGTCAACTTTTTGTAAAATGTGTCTTGACACGCTGTGAAAAGACCATTATTGTCTGCGGGCAGTGGATGAAAGAAAATTTATCGGTTAAATTTGATGGCTTACTTACATCTCTATAACTTCATACTTGTGGTCGCCTCGTTCTTTCTGCTCCCTTTTTACGGGATCAAGATTTTACTGACCGGGAAATACAGGAAAAGCATCGGGCCGAAACTCGGCATTGCCGTCCGGCTCCCGGCGGATGCGCTCGAGGGGGCTCCCCGGATATGGGTGCACGCCGTGTCGGTGGGAGAAGTGACCGCCGCGGCGCCGATTGTGTCGGCTCTCAGAGATATGTTTCCCCAGGCCTGCATCGTCCTTTCCACCAGCACGGAGACGGGCCAGGAGATGGCCCGCCGTCTCGTGACGGCGGCATCGGCCTGTCTGTATTATCCCCTTGATATTCCCTGGGTTGTCAGGAAGGCACTCCGTACGATACGTCCCGATGTGTTTGTGCCCGTCGAGACGGAACTCTGGCCGAATTTTATCCGAATCTGCCGGCAACGGGGAGTGCGGATCGTCATGGTAAACGGCAGAATATCACCCCGTTCGTTCACGCGGTATGCCCGAACGAGATTTTTCTGGAAGCGGCTTTTGGCGTGGGTTGACGAAATGGGGATGATTTCAGCGGTCGATGCAGACAGAATCATGACTATCGGGGCGGCACGTGGGACTGTGCGTGTCGAGGGCAATGCGAAATACGACAGCCTCGCCTCCAGGGCCGATGATCACCTGCGGGAAGAAATGGGCCGCACCCTGAACCTGCCCGAGGGGTGTCCCGTATTCGTGGCGGGAAGTACCCATGCAGGGGAGGAACGCGTCGTGCTCAGTGTGTATAAAAAAATTCTGGCACACCATCCCGATTGTATACTGATTATCGTACCCCGGCATATCGAACGCAGTGCCGAGATCCTGGCCCTGGCGGCGGATAAGGGGCTTTCAGACTGTATCCGCATGTCGGAGATCCGGAAGGGGCGCACCCGCCACGATGAGCGTATCGTGCTGGTCGATATGATCGGAGAACTGTTCAAGATCTACAGCCTGGCCACCGTCGTGTTTTGCGGCGGGAGCCTGGTCCCCCGCGGCGGTCAGAATATTCTCGAACCGGCGGCGTGGGGCAAGGTGATTTGCTACGGCCCATCCATGGAGGATTTTCTGGATGAAAAAAGGCTGCTCGAGGATGCCGGCGCCGGCATCACCGTGCACGATGAGGCCGATCTGGAGGCGACACTCCTCCACCTCCTCGCAGATCCCGCCGGTCTGGTTGCGCGAGGACACGCGGGGCGGCGGGTTGTCACCGCGAACAAAGGGGCCGCCCGCAGGTATGCGCAGTTGATCGGTGCATGGCTCGGTGCCGAGACAAATGGCTGAGGCAGCCGGCACGGGAGCTATCGGGTGTGGTGTACACGTCCTCGCTGCCATTATCTTTCCGCCCGCGCCACATATTCATTCCACCGCTGGTCGACCCAGTGCTGCAGCATGTTGAGCTGCTCGATGCTCATTTTTTTGAAGCGACCCTGCCGTTCGACATAGTTGATCACCGGCAGACGCTTGCCCTTCTCGGAAAGGGTTTTGCTCCTTCCGGTCAGGCGCAGCCGTCCGTTTTCAATCTCGAACAGAATTACCATGCCTGTTTCAACGGCAAGTTTGCCGATGCGAATGGTGTCTTTCGTCGGGTACATCCAGCCCGGCGGGCAGGGTGTGTAGGTGTGCACATACCGGGTGCCTTTGATCCTTTTTGCCTTGACGAATTTATCATAAAGGTCAATGGGGTATGATGGTGAGGTCGTCGCCAGGTACGGCAGGTTATGGGCTTCCATGATCTTTACGAAATCCTTTTTTGCGTCCTGCTTGGTAATGAGAGGCGTTGTCGTTGTCGTTGCCCCCAGGGGTGTCGCACTCGAACGCTGTGTGCCCGTATTCATGTATCCTTCATTGTCGTAGCAGACATAGATAAAATCGGTATTGCGCTCGGCCGCCCCGCTCAAGGACTGAATGCCCATGTCGAATGTGCCGCCGTCACCCGCGATGGCGACCACGGTGATATCCGTCTTATCGAGTGCGGCCAGGCCGGCGGCGATGCCGGCCCCCGATGCGCCCGTACTGGCGAAGGTTGTGTTGAGACACGGCACCGTCACGGGCGTGATCGGATACAGGCCGTGGAGCACACAGAGGCAACTCGCCGGGATAGTGATAATCGTATCCTCGCGCAGGGCCTTGAGCATATAGCGGTACGCGAGTGACAGGCTGCAGCCCTGACAGGCCCTGCTGCCCGGCAGAATATATTCCTTATCGTTGATCTTGAAAATATTTTTATGCATCGTGTTCACCTGTGTAGCAGTTGAGCCAGTGGGTTTCAGTTGTCATGGTTGCGTGTGCCAACTCCGAGAACGCGGCCTTCGCCGTGTCGGCAAGTTCGTGCGGCTTGACGTCCCGGCCTCCCAGTCCGGCGATATAGTCATGAATGGGCGCGCCTATGCCTGTTCCGTAGAGGGCCGCCTTGATATCCGATGTCAGACACCCCTCAAACCCGTAGCTGATGCCCTTCTCGAAGACGAGTATAGCCGCGGCATTTTTCAGTGCCGCCACGACCTCTTTTTTCGGGAACGGTCGATAGACCCTGATACCGACAACACCTACCTTGAGTCCCTCGGCGCGCAATATATCCGCGGCGACGGTTGCCTCGGCGGCGATGGAGCCCAGCCCCACCATGAGCAGTTCGGCGTCGTCCGTCAGGTACTCCCAGATCATGCCGCCGTGATCACGGTCGAACGCCGCCGCAAACTCCCGATTGATGCGCCCGATGACATCACGTGACCGGGTCAGGGCATCCTGCAGTTTGTAGCGCATCTCCATGTATCCGTCACACAAGACACCGTCCGGATTTTCCCGCCTCCATGGGAAAAGGACGGGGTTCAGGGTACGCGGGTTCTCCGGAGACAGCACCGTCTGCGGCGTATACGGGGGCAGGAATTTCCTGACTGCCCCGGCCTCCGGGACGTCGACGGGCATCATGGTATGCGACAGCACAAACCCGTCATAACAGACCATCACCGGCACGAATACCTCTTCGGCAATCCGGTATGCCTGGATAATGGTGTCGATGATCTCCTGATTGTCCCGGCAGTACATCTGTATCCAGCCGGTATCCCTTTGCGCGAGGGAATCCTGCTGATCGTTGAAGATCGACCACGGGGCGCCGACCCCCCGGTTGACGCAGCACATGACTACGGGAAGCCGCGATCCCGCCGCCCAGTGCAGCTGTTCATGCATGTACAAGAGCCCGTTGGAGCTTGTGGCGGTAAACACCCTGGCGCCGACGGCCGAGGCGGAAATGCACACCGTCAGTGCGGAATGCTCTCCTTCGACCCGTACATACTCCGCCTTCAATTCCCCGCCCTCGACATATCCGGACAGCTTTTCCGCCAGCGATGACTGTGGCGTAATCGGGTATGCCGCCACGACGCCCGGTTCACAGAGTTTGACGCCGAGGGAGGCCGCTTCATTGCCTGTGATAATCTGAACCTTACTCATCATGCGTCCCCTCCCGTATCATGCTGATTGCATTGGGCGGGCATTCCTCGGCACAGATACCGCATCCCTTGCAGTACTCCAGGTCAATTTCAACCGGGATGGTCATGCTGACGATGCCTTCCGGGCAGTACAGCCAGCACAGAAAACATGCGGCCCTGCCCTTCGTCGACGGAATGCACTTACTGGTGTCGATGACCGGTCGCACATCCCTCCAATCCCCTGTCCTGCCAGCTTCGCCCGGTGCAGGTGTACACACACCCGAAATGTTGGTGTCTCTCTTTTCCATGGGGTTATTCATTCCCTTCCTTTGCGTTGACGACAACGGTTTTGTCATAGGCCGCGGCAACGGCGGCAAAGTTTGCGGAAGCCCGTTCCTGCGGCATTTTTTTTCTGAGCCCTTTCTCAAGTTGTGCCAGTGAGACCAGCCCGGTCGCTTTGGCGACGGCCCCCAGCATGGGGGTATTGACGACGGGCGCACCCGCGATGGTAAGCCGGTTCTCGAGGGCTATCGTCGATGCATCCACATGTGCGAACGTATAGTGTCCGTTAATGCCATGCGCACCGGCCGACAGGGGTGTATTGATGATAATCAGTCCCCCCGCTTTCAGGCGGCCCAGGATATCGACCATTCCCATCAGGGTCGCATCAAGGACCACGGCAATGTCGGCACACTCGATCTGTGAAAATGTTCTGATGGGCTCGTCGGAAATTCTGGTTGATGCCGTTACGGGAGCCCCCCGTCGTTCCGGCCCGAAGGTGGGTGCCGACGTGATACCTCTGAAACCGGCACAGTATGCCGCTTCTCCGAGGATCTGTGCGGCCAGCACCGCCCCCTGGCCCCCTCTTCCATGCCATATTATCTCATGCATTTGCTGTTCCCCTTTGAAGGTGTGGTGTGGTTCATGTGTCGCAAAAAAAAAAGGCCATGGGGTATTTCCCATGGCCTTTCGGAACATCACGCTGCGAGCGGATCATTTCCCGAGTATAACAGGCCATGGGCATCTGCCCAAAAGAAGAGCGAGGCACAACAAACCCAGCAAGTTGGGAAGGCTTAGCAGGTCTCTTCTTATGGCCTTTGTCATAAATAAATCCGCCTTGTTACGCTAAAATCAAACGTACGGTATCTTAAATGGCAGAAAATGTCAATTATAAAGTGCGGTCGACTGCGGGGCTATCGTTTTGTTGACGGTCCCCCGCATATCTGTTAATAATTACGGACCTGCACGTGT